>OGON01001393.1_pt1 | contig 16744 bp, 16 predicted proteins | sample 1552671 | NCBI WGS metagenome assembly OGON01 (sample SAMEA2580136, study PRJEB22360) | human gut metagenome | biome: human gut; feature: human-associated habitat; material: faeces | place: Denmark | collected 2008/2010 | reverse complement strand
TAGCGCACTTCCCTGACACGGAAGGGGTCACAAGTTCGAATCTTGTATCGCCCACGCGAAGCGGATGACGAAGCCGGGAAACCGGTGGAGACATCCCACGGGTGATTGGCGCAGCGGCTAGCGCACTTCCTTCACACGGAAGGGGTCATAGGTTCGATTCCTATATCACCCACCGTTATCACAGCTCGGTTTTGCCGGTTTTTTTGTTTCCATTCCTTTTCACGCTACTTCGTCAGATAAGAATGCAAGCATCGACGCGCCGGCAAAAACAGCGATCGACGAAAAACGATTCACCACATTACACAAGAATTGCCGATGAAAATACAAAGAATCAAACGAGAGAAGCATGACTTTTGCCAAACGCATTTCTAAAATGAGTATCGTAAACAGAAAAGAAAACAAACAAGACGCAAGGTGCGTCACAGCACGCCAGCAAGAAAAGGAAACATCATGAACAAGAACAAGATCTTCTCCGCAATCATGCGTGGCTTCGAAGTCAGCGGCATCAACGCTCTGTCTTCGGCTGCCGGCTCCTCTTCCGTCAACGGCGCTCTGCAGGAGATCATCGACACCCGCCGCTGATTTGGACACCACACACTGAATCCTTCTTGAAAAAGCCTGGAACGCGATTAAAAGCGTTCCAGGCTTTTTGTTCCCCGGCAAGCGGCTACAATTGCCTATTGTGAACGAGAGACAATTGAACCTCAACCAACCGGTTAAGGATATGGGCCCCAACGAATTGAAAGCGTACGCCGAGCTGGGGCAGAAACAACACGATGAGGCGAACCGCGAACTGGAACGACGCTGGCGCAGCTACGATGACATGCTGCCGAAGGACGAATTCGTATCCATCATCGACAAGAACGAACGGTAAATACCGTTCACAGTGTATGATTCGTGACCATGCCGGCCACAATACCGGCCAATTGCAAGGGGAGAGGGTAGAATGACAGCTATGACTGATCCGATTCCAAGCGCAGGCGAAACGACCATCATTGGTCTTCCTGCTATCACTGTACCGGTTACTTCCACCGGAGACCGTCCTCTGACGAAGGAGGACCTCAATACGATCATGCGTCTGGCCGACGGCACGGCGCTCCTGATTTCCACCAGGGGAGCGGTGTCCGGCTCGCGTTATCTCCTCGACGAGGACGAGATCACCGTGGGACGCGACCCGAGTTCCGACATCCTGCTGGACGATTCCACCGTCTCCCGCACGCACGCGGTGTTCCGCAGGATTAACGGAAATTATTCGGTGATTGACGCCGGCAGCCTGAACGGCACATACGTGAACCGTCAACGAGTGGATAGCCAGGAACTGAAGAACGGCGACGAAATCATTCTGGGCAAGTTCCGTCTCGTATATTTCACCAACAAGGCCGTCATTGCCTAATGAAACGCCCGATGCGGGATAAACTGTGAGTAACGGTTTTCCTTCAATCGCCTATGGGCTCCGAATGGAAGCTCATAGGCGATTGTTTTATGGCGTGTAGGAGAAGACAATGGACGGCGAGGCAGAACCAACAATGCGGTTGCATCTGCACGTGTCGCACGCGGTGCAGGGGGAGTTGTTCCCCTCCGCGGACGCGCAGTCCGTCACACGGGGCTATCGTGGTACGGTCGCGTCAAAAGTGGCGGGTATCACGTACCGCCAGCTTGACTATTGGGCGCGTAAACAGATAGTGGAACCATCCATCACCCCGTCGCACGGATCCGGCTCACGCAGATTGTATTCGTTCAAAGATGTGGTGATTCTTGCCGTTTCCAAAAGATTGCTGGATGCCGGAATCAATCTGCAGAACGTGACCACCGCCATCGGCTTCCTCGCGCAGCGCACGCCCGAACAGTTGGCCGGCATCACCATCATGTGCGATGGGCAGAATGTGCATGAGTGCACGGACAGCGAACAGATGGTGGCTCTGCTACAAAGCGGCAGAGCTGTGTTCGGGGTGTCCGTCGGATCGCTATGGCATCAGATCAAAGAGGCTCTAGAACATGAGGAATATGTCGATTTGACGAAGACGCCGGCATCGACAGACACCAATAAGGCCAATCGACGACATTGCCGCGATACGTATGAGAAAGAAGCTGGAATCGCGGCGCAAATCCCGCGCAGCAGCCTGATCGCATACAATTGGTACGATTCAGCCCGGAACATTCGAACGATATAACCCGCAGGGGAGTAGCGCATGCTTGATATTCTGCCGGCACTGTTGTGGATCATAGCCGCCGTCATCGCAGTGAACATTTGTTCGATTACTGCGATTCGAGGCAATCTGTTTTCCCAAAAACACCGCGATGTGCATCCGGTGCGTTGGTCGATCATCGCGCTGCATTTCACCTCATTGGTCATTGGCGCGTTGCCATATCCGGTATATGCGATGTTCAGGTCGGATTTCTCGGCGAAGTTCCGGCGTTTCTACGAACATGTCGGATGGCCGTCGGCTGCGGTGATGGCCATGCTGATCGCAGCGGAACTTGTTTTCATGTATCTTCAGGCCCGAAACGGCATGCACAGCGAGATGGAGCGGAAGCTCAATCAGGCCGTCAAATAGAAATCTGACATAACGTACATTATCGGCTTTTTAGGAATGACGTTTTTCCAGGCTTGAGGAAGCGTCAAACACGCGGTTCTGACATAACGGCCTCCGTCACTCAATAAATAAAAACGTGGTTGCTGCCACGATATTGCGACAGCAACCACGTAACTGGCCTACAGCGTTTCCGTTTACGGACTCAGGCGAAATACTCCTCGACGGCCTGTGCGAGTTCATCTACCGAATCCAGAATACGGTATGCGCCATGGGCTTTGAGCTCTCCGGGCTCCGCATAGCCCCAGCCACAGCCGAGGCAGTCCAAACCGCACGCCTTGGCGCCGTCGGCATCGGTCCAACGGTCACCGACCATCAGTGCCTTGTCTCCTGCGTTCTCGTCGAAATCGATGTGCTGGAAAGCCCAACGGATCACTTGGTCCTTGTCAAGACGGGAATTGTCCTCGCTGGCACCGTAGATGCCGTCGACCATGGTGTCCAAGTGGAAATGCTCGCAAATCGGAATGCATTGGTATTGCGGCTTGCAGCTGGCAATCGCCAGATAGTATCCGTCGGCACGCAGTTTGGCGAGCTGCTCCGGAATACCTTGGTAAATCGTGTTGTTCAGGCGGCCGGGGACTTTCTGTCCGGGATTGTTCGGGTCGTCGAACACGGCCTCGTCGGCGTAATACTTGCGGTAAATCCTCACGCCTTCGTCAAGCTTGTCATCCGGAATGCCGTTGCGTTGCATCGATTCGCTGATGGCCGGTCCAATGAAACGATGCAATTCGGCATCGTCCGGCACCGGATATCCCATCTCTTCGAACGCCTTGACAACGCAGCCAATGATTCCTGGATCGGATTTCGTCAGTGTGCCATCGAGGTCAAGCAGAACGACTTTCTTCGGATGTTCGGACATGGATCTGATTCTCCCCTTGGTTGTGTGCTATAAGAATTGATGACAGAAACAATTATGCCCGGTCTCAATGACCGGGCATTCGTTCAAGTGTCGTTCAACTGCAGGTCACTCGTAGTCCGGGAACCATCCGTCACGATGCATTTGCAGACGCTTCTCCAGCAAAGCCTTCAGTTCGTCTTCGGTACGACGTTCCATGAGCATGTCCCAGTGCGTGCGTGTCGGCTTGGCGATTTCATCAGCCTCGTCGTCATTGTCTCCTTCACGGTGCGCGACGGCGCCGCAGCGGCACTCCCACTCATCTGGGAATTCTGCGCCCTCAGCGAACGGCAGAATCGTACGATGGCCTTTCGGACACACGTATGCGACGTCGGTTCGCGCCGCAAAATCCACATTGTCATCGGATTCAAGCGACTTCGCACCGATGCTCATGCCTCGCAGGCTACGTTCCGCCATATTGCTTTTGCCTCCTTGATTATCTGCTTACTCTAAGCTACAAAACACTTCGGACGTGTCACTTATTCCCGGCGTCCGCGAAAACCGATCTCCCGATTGCGCACATGCTCAGTCGACACCTGAATAGGCGACGATGCCACGGTTGACGTTCTCGTACGCCTGTTTCGCGATCGGAGCGAGCGTTTCGGCGCGTTTACCCAGGTATGGTCCGGCCACGGCGATCTGCTGCAACACGTCGGCGAGACGTTTGCATCCGCGTACGAAATCGCCGCCGGTCAAATCGGTGCCGTACAGCACACGCGACAGGCTTTCGCCCTGAGCCCATTCGTAGACGACATCGGTGATGCCGAAATCAAGTTGGCGCGGCTCGTCGAGGGCATAGTCCTCACACAGCATGGCAATCGACGCGTGCACGCCTTTGAGCTGCGCCGCACAGACGGCGACGTTCCCCTGCATTCCTCCGGGATAATGGCGCGGCTCTCCCCCGCTGCCTCTGCGTGGCTCGTAAATCAACGACATGACGGCGCTGGCCAGCTCCGTCGCATCGAGTCCGTCGAACGCGCCATCATCGATCGCCTGGGCAAGCACCAAATCAAGCTCGCTGTACAAGTGCCGCAACAGCTGTCCACGTTCGGTAAGCCGGTAATCGATATGTTCTTTTGCGCCTTCATCAAGCCGATCGAGGTATCCGAGCTCGTTCAGCACATTGCAGATGCGGTCGAATTGACGTGCCACGGAGCCGGTGCGTGAATCGTAGCGGTGCTGCACACGTTCCAATTCACGCATTTCACGCGCCCACCGATGCCCCCATTTGAGATGCTTCTGAATATCGGGGCATTTGCGGCAGGGATGGTCCCTGTCTTTTTCGCGAAGCTCCGCGATACGCCTGTCAAGGTCTTTGAACGCTTCGCTTCGCGCCTTCTGCGTGCGGAACACCTCGTGCTTGAGTTTGCGTCGTTCGTTCTTTTCCAAGTCGCTCAAGCGCATGCGCAGCCGCATGAACTCCTTGAAGTCGCCGAACTCACAATCGAACGCCCGTTCGTATCCGTCCAACGCTTTGCGCAACGTATCCATCTGCGCTTCAAGCTGCCAGGCGGATTCGTTGGCCTCCCATTGCGCGAAGGAATGGTCAAGCGTGATGCGAGCGGTCTCGTAATCGCTGGAATTAAGCAGGTTGACGGCCATGTTGAACGTCGGTTTGAAACTGGAGTGCAGCGGGTACACGCGCTTGCTGGACAGCGCGGCGGCAGTGGCGGGAATGAAGCCATGATGGTCCACAACCACCGCATGGCCGATGGTGTCGATGCCACGTCGGCCAGCGCGTCCGGTAAGCTGGGTGAACTCCCCTGGCGTCAATCCGACATGCCCGGTCCCATCGAATTTCTCAAGTTTTTCCACCACCACGCACCGTGCCGGCATGTTGACGCCCAAGGCAAGTGTTTCCGTGGCGAAGACGACCTTCACCAGCCCCTCTTCGAACAGTCGTTCGACAATTTGGCGGAAGAGCGCCACCATGCCAGCATGATGCGGCGCGAATCCTTCCTCCAAGGCGAAGCGGAACTGCGAGAAATGCAAAGCCTTCAAATCCTCTTGACTGAGTTGGCCTTCGACCATCTCATCGACGATACGGCGGATGCGACGCACCTCGTCATCGGTGGTGAGTTCGAGTCCGGCGTTGATGCATTGTTCGACGGCCTGATCGCATCCGTTGCGGGAGAAGATGAAATAGATGCCCGGCAGGATGCCGAGGAAATTCAATTCATCAATCACGGCCCAACGACGTGGCGTATGGCGTTCGGGTCTGCGGGAATGGTCGTTCCATTTGCCGCCCTTGCCGCCCTTTCGTCTGTCGGGGCGCTGCTCTCCCCTACGTTTCGCGGCCTTGCGGTCGAGCTGATCGAGCCTGCTCACCAGCTGGGCGTTGAGCTTGTCTGTCTGATTGCCGTCTTTATCACGTCGATACAGGTCGATGAGTTCCGGTTCGGTGTGGTCGTCCGCCTGAACAAGCACATGCTGTTCCAACGGCACGGGCCGTTTTTCGGACACCACCAGCGTGGTGTCGCCACGGACCGATTCAATCCATTTGGAGAAGTCCTCGACATTCGACACGGTTGCGGACAGGCCGATGATTCTCACGCTTTGGGGCAGGTGGATGATCACTTCCTCCCACACCGGCCCGCGGAAACGGTCGGCGAGATAGTGCACCTCGTCAAGAATCACGTAACGCAAGGCGTCAAGCGTCATGGAATGCTCGTAGAGCATGTTGCGCAGGACCTCGGTGGTCATGACCACGATGTCGGCTTCGGAGTTGATGGACGTGTCGCCGGTAAGCAGGCCGACCCTGTCCGGCCCGTACGTTTCGACCAGATCATGGTATTTCTGATTGCTCAACGCTTTGATTGGCGTGGTGTAGAACGCTTTGACGTTACGCTCTTGGGCCAGATAGATCGCGAAATCAGCCACGACCGTCTTGCCGGCTCCGGTGGGCGCGGCGACGAGCACATTGTCGCCGGCTTCCAACGCATCATTGGCTTTGACTTGGAAATCGTCCAATTCGAATGGCATGGACCGTGCGAAACGAGACGAGACCGATTGGCGTTTGGCCTGCGTCTGTTTGAACGCCGCATAGCGTTGCGCGGGAGATAGGGCTGTGGTCATCTCGACATCGTATGTGCCGGTGTCGTTATTGCCATGTCGACGATGATGAGTCATGGTTCCTTTTCGAATCAGTCGTTGGAATGTTTCCACTGCGCCCACTGCCGGGCATGACGGACGCGCTTTTCCTCACGGCGGCTGACGACTTCGACATGAGCGTCGATATAACGATTGGCCGCGTCCTCAAGTGGACGTGTGAAGAACGGGGACGTGTTCTCCTTTGGTTGCGGCAACGGCTCGGACATGGCCTCGAAACGTTTGGACATGCGTCCGCCTACTTTGATGGCATCTTTGAACGCATGATATCCGCGGATGCATGCGTATGCGCCGCCGCCGACCAGCATCGTCAGCATGAACAGGACGAGTACCAGCCAAATCCACCAAGGCATAGCGCCTCCCCCGTCAGTCTTCGTTCTCTCGGTCGCCGACGCTCAGCTCATGCTGTGCTCGGGCGATGATCATCGTGCGCAACGTCTCCGGCGCGACGGCAGTAATATGACGGGCGTGCGCGATGCAGAACGCGACATACCAGGAATCGGAAGACACGATCAGATGCACCTTCTCGCCTTCGCCGCATTTCTCGACGGTGGCTCCTGACAGGCTATCGATGAACGACAGGTCGTCCTGATTGGTTATGAACACGGCAGGTGTGCCATTGTCGAAACTCCACTTGCGCAGTTCGGATGCGGGCACGTCCGGAATGTCCACTTTTTCAGTGGGTTCGACCAGCTCCGCATGCTCGATGCGGGAGATGCGAAGCACCTGCCAGATACGAGGCTTGCCAGTAGCCTTGTTGATGGTCGTATCCGTCTTGACGAACTTCATCTTGTCCGCGGGCGCCGCGTTGGACACGTCGGTCCATACCGCCACGTAGTAAACGCCTTCGTCGACAAAAATCTTGTCTGGCGCCACTAGCTTACGCTGTATACGGCCCGCACCGTCCGTATATTCCATGTCGAGCAGCATGCCTTTGGAGATGGCGCTCTTGACGATGGAGAAGTTCCTTGGTTCCATCTCGTATCCGGTCAGGCTCAGCCACGGCATGTCGCCAGGCTTGACGTGCTGGCGCAGTCGGCTGTACAGCGATTCCGCCTGCTCACGCAGCTTGTCCGGAAGCAAAGAGGAGTGGGCGAGATAGCTCACCGATGCGGTCAGCATGCTCAGGTACTGCTGGGAAATGCCGGCAAGGCGTTCAAGCCCCAGCGAATTCGTGGCGGAGACGATGCCTTCCGCGTCAAGCAAGGACCAATCGATATCGAAGAACTGGCTTCCGGCCATCTCGCCATCATCGGACACCGTGGTCAACGTGTTGATGTCCTTATGAATGATGTTGACGAACTTCTTCAATTCGTCATCGGACTTCGGCCTGCCGATGAATCGTTCCGCAAGTTCTTCAAGAGAGTATTCCTCACCCATATGGGCGGACAGGAACAGCATCAGGCGAAGACGCCGGTCGACCTCGCTACCGGTCTGGAACGCGGAGTTCTTCTTCGGACGGCCCTTGCCTTCCTCGGTATCATCCTCATCAGTGCTGTTGCGGTTGATTTCCGGAGACACCACGGTGGAGCTGTCGGTGCCGGTGGATTCATCGGCCGGCACGAACTGCGTGGCCGCATGCAGCCGGCGGTTGAACGCGTCGACAGCCTCCTGAGGGCTCACTATGGACGCACCCGGATGAGACAGCACGAACATGGCCAGATCATCGGAGTCGGCGTAGGCGACATTGAGATGCTCGCCATCAACATCCACAGTGGCGGCGAAACGTCGCTGATCGACCACTTTGACCAGCTCGTCGGGAATGGATTGCGTGCCAAGACCCGGCGCGATGGAATCCAAGCCAAGTCCTGGAATCGGCGTCTGCGGCACGCGCGGCGCGGTACGGGAAGCGTGCTGGGGTTCGTGCGCAGGAGCCGAGGAAATCGACATGGAGCGCGCAAGGTAATTCGCAGCGGCAAGAATCGGCAGATCCTCGTCGCCGAACAGCAGACGCACGCGCGGCTCATCGCCAAGCTGCAGACGGTAGGAAGCGAAATCCTGCCCTTCTGACTTGGAGGAATATTCCGGCTGCCTTGATTCGATGGCGATGCCCATGGCGGCGAGCTTGGCGCGGTCACGCTGGAATTGCTTGGCGAAGGCGGCCTTCGCCGCTTGATCGGCGAGCTCTCCGTACGAATCGGCATACGCCTTCACACGTTGCGCGATCTGACGTGAGGTAAGCCATTGCGGAAAGGCTGAGGAGAGCACAGCCAACACATCAAGCTCATGCTTGCCCCATTTGTCGGAAAAACGTCGCCTACCGTTACTTCCCTCAGCCATTAGTCCTCACGTCTCGTTAACGTTTCTTTTTAAGTGCTTGGCCTCGTAAGCCGCACACAACATTCTATGATAGAGGTTTTTTAAGCGATTTGTGCCTATTTCACGAAAAAACATCGTTTTCGTGTTGCATGGCCGTCCAAAATCAGACCCAATCGTCCGGTTCCACGCCCTGCGGGCCGACATATTCGCCATTCGGCACATAGCTTGGTTCGCCTTGATCCTCCAGTCGCGCGTCGCTAAACAGCATCACATCCCTGCCGAAGGTCCAATCGCCATCGATATCAACGGATTTCGCCGCGGCGAGCGAAGGCACACCGTATGGGAAACGGGCATCGAAATCGTGGATGTTCTTGTAATAGCGCGCGTCCAAATGGACGTCGGGGAAGATGTAGTTGCCGTCTTCCATCTCGTACTGGTCCGTCAGATGGAATCGGTCGGACCGCATGATGAACAAATCGTCAGTGGTCTTCACCGGCAGGAAACGCATACGGTCGACGCATACGCAGGTCGCGCCATCGAAAAGCGACACCGCGGCTCCCATGGCGGTCTCCAGCTGAATGACCGGCTCGCTGGTCGGATCGGTCGGGTCGACCGTCTTCTTATTGCGGATTACCGGAAGGGGAAGCACGCCGTCATAGGATGCGAGTTTCGCTTTCAGCGCATCGATACGCACCCAAATGCTGTTCGTGTTGAAGTACGGATGCTTGTCGATGTTCTGCGCGTCGTCCTTGTCGTCTGGATGGACCTGGCTCATCTCACGCAGCATCAGACGGCCCGTGGCCTTGTCTCGCACGATGTGGCCGCCCTTACGATCGGCTGGGGTGCGTTTGGCGACCTCGATCATGAACGGTGCGCCCGTATTCTCGAAATGCTGCGCAAGCGTACGGGAGGGACGCGCGCCCAGGTTGTCGGAATTGGAGATGAAAAGGTATTTGAACCCCTGCGCCTCAAGCGCGTCAAGCAGACCGGATTCCCAAATGGTGGAGAACAGGTCGCCGTGGCCCGGCGGGCACCATTCGAGTTCCGGATTGGCCGGGAAGCTGACGGGCATTCCCGTTTCCACGCTGATCTTCGGCTCCTGATGCTGGATGATTTCCATCGGGATGTCTTCCTGATGGAATTTCTTATTGGTCTGCAGCACCTTCATGGTGTCTTTGGAGGTACGGAAGGAGTTCATCAGAGTCAATGGCAGATCGACGCCAAGTCTGGTCCGCGCGGTCAACACCTGTCCGATGATGATGTCGATGAAACGCATCTGCCGTGCCTTGTGGCGACGTACCGGCAGCAGCGACTTGGCGCAATCGAGTCCCATCGAAGTGCCAAGACCGCCGTTAAGCTTCAGGAACGCCGTTTTGGCGAACGCGTCAACGGCCTTGTCGTGATTGATGGTCTCATACACGTCATGGAAGCTGGGAACGCTGACGAGCGGTTCGACCTCGTCCTCACGAATCCAACTGCTGGCCTCCTCATTGCGCCAGACCTCGTACAGACGACGGAACTGGGCGATGGCCATGTCGGTCATTCCGTGCTTCCGCATCTTCGCGGCAGAGTATTCGAATACGTCCTCAGTCAATGTCTCTCCCTTTCGAACGGGCGTTGTTATTCGATGCGCTTATGCCATAATACGACATTCCGCCAAAATCGGGGGCATTTAGACACAGAACCAACATGAACTTCCGGTGGAGCAATTGCCGGAAAACCCTCAAATATCCGAAGCCAAACTCTCCGGAATGGATGCGACTCGCTTTCCGACACGATGTGTTTGAAAAACCGTAGAGATTATGCTATGTTTCATATTCGGTGCTTTTCGCACCGTTCGGACCATAGCGCAGTTTGGTAGCGCACTTGACTGGGGGTCAAGGGGTCGCGGGTTCAAATCCCGCTGGTCCGACCAAGAAAACCCGTCGTTCCGCCGCTTACGCGGCATTGGAACGGCGGGCTTTTCCGCATCCAGGGGCGGTCAGGGGCGATGTACTACGGACCTCCGCCCCGGGGCATGCGATACGGACGCGCTCCCGTTTCCCTTGATGGTCCTCGCCGCCTCATGCCTGTACGAGGTTGTCGTGTACTTGGCCGTCAAGCGGAAAAGCACCTTCGTGGACCGTAGGACCAAGGACAAGGTGATTGCCATGGGACGTAAGGCCCGTCAAGGCAAGGCCACCCTGTTCATCGCGGCCGCCATCGTTTGCTTCGCGCCGATGATCATGTCAGGTATCCTGATGCCCCACGCGGGCTACAGTCCCCCTGTCACCCGTCAGAAGGAAATCGTCGCCGCCCATCCACTTCAGGTCGTCCGCCAACGAGTCGACATACCGTTCGTAGCTGTCATGAACTACCGTGAGGCTGAAGCCATCACGGTTTCCTGTTTCGCCGAGCGCATGGAGAACATATGCAGATTGTCCGCGTATGACTCCGATGCGTTCTCCACAGGCTTGTATTCCCCTCGTTCCAAGGGTATTTTGTCCGAATATTCGGATTGTCCAAGCCAGACCATGGCCTGAGCGGCTTTGACGTCTCTTGGGGCCGTGTAACCACAGTCGGCGCACTTGTATATGCGCCGCCCCAGCGGGATTCTGGTTTTCGTCCCGCAGACAGGGCACAGTTGCGTAGTCGGCTCCCACTTGGAGAGCACTACCACCTGTCCGGTATGGCGGATCAGTCTGTTTTTGACACGGCCGAGGATGCTGTGCTGTATTTTTCGGCCATAACGGCGGTGCCATGCTTTGACCTGTTCATCCTGCATGAAGATGGTCTCATTGCGCAGCAGTTTCGCTGCTATCTTGTTGGCGGCGTCGTCCAGTCGATTCTGCTGTTTCGTATATGCCCGACGGATTCTCATACGATTGCGTTGCCGGTTGTTCGACCCCTTCTTCTTGCGGTTCAGTTTTCGCTGTTCCCGTTTGAGGCGGTCGGTTTCTCCAACCATGACGTCGTATTCCGTTCCGTCAGAACATGTTATGGCGGTCTTCACGCCCATGTCCAATCCGATGATGGTGTTCTTCAGCGGCGCAAGTTTTTTGGCTTCACGCCTTTTGTTGTATTCCTCCTTACCCATATAGCATGTGACATGCAAGTGCCATCCATCCGCTTCACTAGTGAGAACGGCCTTCGCCTGCTCCCATCCCTCCAGTTGCCTGACACCACGCACACGAACCCAGCCGGGGATGTTCTGTATCCTCGCCTTTTGTCCTCGTATGCAATATGTGGTTTCCGGTTGGGGAAGTCCGAGCGACTTGACCTCGCTTGTGAACCCGACTTCACCTACCTTGCGGCCTTGTTTTTTGAGGGTGGCAAGTGTTTTGATGTTGGAGCGGATGGTCTTGACGAGGGACTGTTTCATCTGGGAGCCGAGCACGCGGTATTCTCGTTCTTCCATGGTGCCGTCCTTGGTTTTGACTAGGACGGTTTTCCTTGGCTTATAAGAGAACGGGTCTCCGCTGGCGATGCATTCGTTCCACAACCATTTCGCCTCCAAGAACACGCGGACCAGTGCCTCACGTTGGGTGCGGGATAGTTTGTTGCTCACGATTTTCAGGTCGAACGTGGAGCAGGTCTGTGTTTTCCTTCTGGCCTTTGTGGCTTTGATGGATTCTTTGATTCTTCGGTTTTTGTCCAGTCTTGCCTCTTCGGAGGTCTTACGTGGCGAGCCGATGAGACTGACTGTCATGCTAACACCTCCGAATCTGCTAGACTACTGTTAGCATGATTATAGCATAGAGGTGCGAGACATGGACTCCAACGAATACAAACCCAAAGCCTCCGCAAAAGTACGAACCAGATACCACATCGTGCTGGTCACGAAATACCGCAAACGCGCTCTTGCGGGAATAGAAAAAGATGTGCTTGACAGTATCCGCAATACCGAACGACGTTCACGGTTCACCATCCATCGAATCAACACGGGCGACGGCAACCATGTACACATGCTTGTCAGCATCCCGCCCGACATGACCATCAGTGGAACGGTCAGCCGAATCAAGCAGCTCACCACACATGAACTATGGGGCAAGCACCCCGACCATCTCAGGTATTACTACTGGGGAAAGCACCACAGGCTATGGTCTGGGGGATACTATTGCGAAACCGTGGGAAGAAACAGCGAAAGCGTAGTCGAACGCTACATAGACGGGCAGCAACAGGCTGAGGCGATTCATCCGCGACACTGAAGGTGACGCGGCTTTCTCGCCAAAACAAAATCAAGGTAAAAGCGCATCTCATGGCCTTTCCCTGAAATCCCGCACATCCACCCTTCTCACTTGCTGGTAGATGGCGGCGATGTCGTTGAGGTTGATGCGGAATTGACTCCGGGAATGCGGCGTCCATCTCCCGTTCCTGAGGATGGCTTTGTCGCCCGGATCGTAGACGGCCTTGCCGTCCCGGAACGCCTGGAGGAACAGGCCGAAACCGGTGGAGATGCCGAGCGTGACGAGCGGTCCGAACTCCACGGTGGTACCGTCACCCGAGCCCTCCCTGAGATATGGCACGTACGCGGCACGGTTGTGCTTGCGCTGCCAGTGCTCGAGGAGCTTGAGGTAGGACCATCCGGCGGCGAGCCCGCCGGACCCTTTGTCGTAGAGGGCAATCATCCCATTCGGGTCGAAGTGCTTGGCGTCGGTGAACCCCACGAGCCTGAGGTCCAGCCCCGCCTTGCCCTTGTCCTCGCCGGGGCGGTTGATGTCGCCCGAGGTGAAGTAGTACTCGTTCGGCTCGCCGTTTCCGTCGACGCCGCTGACATGACCGTACCTGAGCACGAACTCCGCCTGGGGATGCTCCGTTATCCACCCCAGGTCGGGCTGCGGCGTGAACAGGGTGACCTTGTGGTTGCCGAGCCGTTCGAGCGATGGCTGTTTGATGGCCTTGAGCTCCCATACATCGAAGTCGGGCCCCGGGATGGCGTTCTCCCCCACGCCGAGCTCCGCTTCCAACGTCAGACCCGGCGCGTTCGGCGCGATGTACGGCCTGACCTTCCGGCCATCGCCCATCATGCGCCATGGGGTGATCTTCTTGCCGATGATTCCGGCAAGCGCCTTCTCGAGCACGGAGATCTCGCCGACCGTCCGTTCGGTTTTGTACCTGACCGGGCAGATACGCCCCTCCTCGAAAGTGTCCATGTCCAGCACGTAGCGGCTGGCGGGCGACGGCGCCCCAACCACCAGGCCCACGACATGGTCGGGCCGCCCGTCCGCGCCCGGGGCCGGCCCGAAGAACAGGCAACGGTTGAGCTCGTGCCCGCGTTTCGATTCGTTCAGCAGTTCGGACGGCGCCTCCCTGCATCCCTGCAAGAATCCCGAGAACCGCACCTCGGGATATTGGGGGTAGTAGCACATCTTGGCGTTGGGGGCGTCGTACCCGCCATCGGGCGTGACCCAGCGCCACGGCACGGGAATCTGGATGACGGGCGCCCCGGCCTTTTTCTTCCGCGACTTCGTGGGTGTATACGACGGGACGCCCAATGGCAGGAACGACAGGTCGGAGGGATCGTTGCCCAGGAAGATCTGCTGCTTCGAGTTGTTATTGGGCACCAGGCGTTTGACCCAGACGCTTTCGGCGCCGGCTCCGGTCAACAAGTCCATGACCTGTTGGATGCCGGCGGTGTCGAACCATTGTCCGCCGTTGTTGATGTGGGTATCACTCATACATCAAAAGGATACCCTCGTCGGTAATCAGACGGGTGGTGCCGTGTCAGTCCGATCCGGCGCCGGCGACCGCCAGCTGGCGCGCCTTCTGGATCGCCTCGTCGGCCATTTCGGAATCGGATACGAGTTCCGGCTCCTCGCCTTCGGCCATGATCCTGAGGATATGCGGCCTCATGATGCGCGCGATCTCCGCGACGGCGGGCACGACCACGGAGTTGCCGAACTGGCGGTACGCCTGCGTGTCGGACACGGGGATGCGGAAGTCATCCGGGTAGCCCATGAGCCGGGCGCATTCGCGTGGCGTGAGTCTGCGGGGCCTGTCGCCCTCTTGGGCGACGAGTATCTCGGAGCCGTCCTTGTGGTAGCGGGCCGACAGGGTGCGCGACACCATGTCGGGCGTCACCAGGCCGTAGCCGAACCCGTGGCCCAGCGCCTCGTGCTTGGCTTTGTAGTCCTGAAGGTACTGCCACAGCCGTGGCGTGAGCGTGTACTTGTCCTGGACCTTGTCGTGTTCGTGGTCGAAGAAGCGGTCGCCATCCCAAGGCAGGTACGGTTCGGTGCCGTCGGTCCTGTGCAGGATGTCGGCGAGCACCGGCTTGCGCTCCGGGTATTTGAGGTCGTCCCAGGTGAAGTCGGTGCGTCCGCGGAATCCGACGATGTAGATGCGCTCCCGATGCTGGGGGACGAAGTGCTGGCCGTCGACGACCTTCCAATGCACCTCGTAGCCCAGTTCGTTCTGCAACGCGTCGAGGATGACTTTGAACGTGCGCCCATGGTCGTGGGACGTCAGGTTCTTCACGTTCTCCAGCAGGAACGCCGCCGGACGTTTCGCGGCGATGATGCGCGCCACGTCGAAGAACAGGGTGCCTTGGGTCTTGTCCCTGAAGCCGGTCTCGCGGCCGAGGCTGCGCTTCTTCGACACGCCCGCTAGGCTGAACGGCTGGCACGGGAAGCCCGCGAGCACCACGTCGCAATCGGGAATGTCGTCGGCGTCCGTCTTCGTGATGTCGCCCGCCATGTCCTCCGCGAAGCCGTAGTTCGTACGGTACGTGCGGGTGGAGAACTCGTTCCACTCAGACGAGAACACCGCATGCCCGCCAGCCGAAGCAAAACCACGACGGATGCCGCCGATGCCGGCGAACAGGTCGATGGTACGGAAGTCCGTGCCGTCCTCGCGCGTGGTGCCGTAGTACAGCTCGCGCAGCGCCGGGACGTAGGCTTGCCTGCACTCCACCTTGCCTGATTCCCAGCGCTCCACCGTCGAGGTGGACACCCCCAGCGACTCGGCGAGCTGGCGCCGCGTCATCGACCCGCGCAGCAATGCGATGAGCTTGGATGCGTCGTGTGTTCCGTCCGGAATGCTCTTTTTGTTCATGGGAATATCATATGTCATTCTGACGACGAAAATTCCCTTCGGGGAATAGGGTATATGCCTAGCGGCCCCGATGGCACGCCACCGCCCGCGACGCATTCCGCGCGGCATGGGGAACATCGGATTGAACGGGCTGCGCGACGCGTTCGCGCGGCTCGGTTGCGTGGAGGAGGCTCATGTGGCGGACGGCGCCGTGCTGTTCCGCGTCGACGGCGCGGAGGCATCCGCCGTTCCAGAGGGCGTCCTGGCGGACCATGTCCGGCCCGCCCACGTCGGTGACCGTACCCGCCGGCCGACCCGGCGGGATGGCTCCGAGCGGCTGATGGCGCGCGTGCTGCGCGTGGGGAGCCCCGGGCTGTTCGACGACACGGACGACGAGCCGGCCGTGGTGACCGGCTACGTCCACGGGGAGTACGCGCCCGCCATCTGCGAAACCTGCGGGGACTTCCCCGAGCACCTGGGCATCACCTACGTCACCCGCGGCGGGCGTCCGGAGTGTGAGACGTACCCCGATTTCGGGCTGGACGACGTGCTCGACGCGTTGGAGCGTTCCCGCTAGAGGCGCGCGAGCCCGTGTGCCGCCATCTCGGATACGATGACGCCGATCCGCTCCACGGCCTCGACCTCGGGCACGAGCCCGTAGACGACGGGCGGGGCGGACATCATGGCGCGCCGCACCTGGGCGGCCGAACGGTACCTCGGATAACTGGGATTGGCTGCCAGCCGCGAGATCCAATGGCGCCGCGCGTCCGCGTCCGTCCCATGCGGGTCGTCGGCGAGCAGGACGGTCGACAGCGCCGCCTCGGCGCTCTCCGCGTTCCGCGTCTTCGCCATCACCTCGACCGCGGCCTGCCCCTCCCCC
>OGON01001390.1_pt1 | contig 16776 bp, 17 predicted proteins | sample 1552671 | NCBI WGS metagenome assembly OGON01 (sample SAMEA2580136, study PRJEB22360) | human gut metagenome | biome: human gut; feature: human-associated habitat; material: faeces | place: Denmark | collected 2008/2010 | reverse complement strand
AAGCCAGGAAGCAATCCGAATCAAGTACGGCTGGAGACTCAGTTGAACTGACGCTGAATCTCGAGCATACCAAACAGGAATTTAAACGGGCCTGGGACTGGCTGATCGAATCATTGAGACATCCCGGAGCATATCAGCAGCCAAGCTGGCGTTGGACCGGTTTGACGATGCAGATTCTTGAGGCCTTGATTGCGGTTGTGACGATTGGTTGGATGGTTGATCATCTATTTGCTCAGCTTGCGTCAGGCTCGGCAATTGTTTTTCACATCAGGGCCATGACGATGGGAAGCTTTTTATTGCTGTGGCTGCTGATCGTGGTTGCCATGCTGCTGATGAGTGCCGTGGCGTACGTCTTTAAACGCTATGTTAGTGGTATTGAAGGCGGCGATTACGTTGATATGATCAATCGTTTGACGTGGTCTAGCAACTTTAATGTTATTTTGTTGCTGTTCAGCTTGTTGCTGGCATCATTAACCGGCTCGCTTGGCATGATGACTCTGATTGGCGTGATTCTGCTGACTGCTTTGGGAATGTTTGCCCTGGCATTGGCTGATGTGATGCTTGAGGCTGACAGTCAGAAGCTTGATCGCATGTATGGCGCGCTGATCGTTTTGGTCATCAATGGTTTGATCGTTTTTGCCGCGATCTCGCTGGGCGGCCAGCTGATTAAAGAAATGATCATGGCGCTGATGCTGCAGCTGTTTTAGTTAGAAGACATAAATCCAATCTAAAAATACCCCCAACCGATCCGGGCACTATTGCCTGTCAAGTATACAGTTTAAATAGAAAAATTATTTATGCGGCTTGAGCGCGGAACTTTTCTGCGCTCAAGCCGTTTTTTGATGCATAAGCTCGTTCGGTATTGAAATATTTAATGGCCTGCTGGACAGATTGTTCCAATTCTGCCAAGGTTTTAGGGCGAGCTCGCTTAGCTAACCAGATGAGCTTAAAGTCATTCCACCAACGCTCCATTGGCGAATTCTCCCATGGATGACCGGGGTGAGACATACTATGGATGCAGTTTTGCTCAGCTAAGTAATCATTGAAAGCCATTGAACAGTAAGCTGCGCCACGATCCGTATGGATCATTGGCTGAGCGTCTGGTTCTACTTTGAAGGCACGCTTAAAGGCTTCGATCGCTGATGCGGCCGTTTCAGTAGCCGAAATGTTGTAGCTCAAAACATAGCGACCATATAGATCCATCACTACATGCACGCGCGCCTTCCTTACCTGCTCATTACCATACACAACTTCGGTAGTATCAGTCACCCAAACCTCATTCTTGTTCTGACGATCAAATTGCTCATTAAGTAAGTTGTCATTGATGTATTCCTCGTGACGTTTAATCCAATTATGCTTCTTCTTACGGATATTTGCCTTGATCCCGTGATTTCGCATGCAGTTAGTAACCCGCTTTAAGCCGGCCTTGAAATCCAATTTATTTTCAAAAGCTAGTTGCGTCGTCATGCCTAAATAACCCAAGGTCCACTTATGCTTTTTTTCCAATTCCAAAATGGCTTTAAGTAATTCTGCTTGTTCATCATCATGGATATTGGCCTTTCGATGAATCCACTTGTAGTAAGCATCTCGAGTAATACCTGCGATCTCGCTTAAAGTGCTGATTGGCCACCCGTACTCTTCATTTAGTTCTTTGATGGCTTGTTGTTTGAAGAACTTTTCGCCTCCCGATTGCGAATTTCTATTAATTTTTTTGCGAAAGCGACCTCCATCTCATTCCGTTTCACTTCGGCCTTCAATAGCCGATTCTCCGCTCTTAATTTATCTAGTTCTGTCCACTCGGCTTTTGGCTTAGCCTTACCCCGCCGATCACGAAGTGATTGCGGGTCATTACCACTCTTGCGATATTTCTGATACCAGCCATAGACTTGTTGGTAACTCACGTGATACTTATCTACAGCCCAACTGTAATTAACATCGTGCTTGATTAAGTCTTCAATAATCGATAATCGTTCTTCAAAAGTAGTTTTGCGTCCTGGCATAATTGAATCTCGCTTTCTCGGTGTATAAACCGTGGCTTTTGATTCATTATACCGAATAACCCACTCACGTAAGCTACGATCACTAGCTATTCCATGCTTAGCCGCAAATACTAAGGCAGATTCAGAGGAGCTATTAAATTCTTTAACTAATGCTTTTTTCTTAGACTCTGAGTAATGATGCCTTTTGTAGCTGTACGATAAACCGTGAATACCTTGGTATTTAAGAATTAATTTCCAAGCTCGAATTGTTTTTGCATCTATTTGATATAATTTTGCCACTTTGTTGAGACTGAGTCTTTTAGTTTCATCAAGGATCGCTAATTTTTGCTCAAGTGAAAAGTATTTTTTTCTAGCCAATTTTAAATGCCCTCCAAATATAAGATGAATTTTCTATTTCATCTGTATACTTAGAGGGCATTATAGCCAAGATACTAACAGCGAAATAATTTTTATGTTGTAACCCCCCGTTAAATCCCCAAGAGCTATCTCCAACACCTTCTACTGCTAGTGTTGTTAGTGATATGCCATTCATCATTGCCAATATCAAAGAAATTAAAATTGCCGTCAAGATACCATATGATACTATTTTTAAGTCACTTAAGTGAGTCATTATATTTTCAGATAAGAGGGCTACACTATCAATAACTATCATAGTTAAAATTAAATGGATTTTTGTTGTAATTGCTAAATCTTGTCTTATTATACCTATTGAAAATAAGATAAACACTATTAGAAAGATAGATAATAATTTTCCCTTTCTACTATTATTTGTCATAAAACATTTAAAAATCATCACCATTAACAAAAGATAGCCAGTCATTTGTATTTTATCCGCTATACCAATAGCTGTTAGATATGATGAGTTTCCTAATGTTATAAGAAAAAACGAAAGGAAAAGAAGTGTGTGTTTGATGTTCAAACTTAATTTCATTAATTTTTCTCCCAAAGTTTATCAAAATTTTAGTTTCTTTAGTACCTCTATTTCCGATAGAATTGATGGTTTCAAAAAAATAATCGTAAACGAATATATAATTAGACCTATGAATATTTCTAGAATTATACTTAACACACTCATCTTCAACGTAATATTTAAGTAAAATACTAATGCAAACATAATAAGGCTAGCCACAAAATATTTAAAACAATTTTTTAGTAATCTCTTATATCTAATTTGTTTGCCGATTTTTATCATTTCATAGAGCATAACAACCATTTCTGATATAGCAGTTGAAAACATTGCTCCGTAAAGGCCCCATACATGAATTAACGGTATATTAATAGCAATATTAGTTATTGCCCCTAAAGAAACTGCATTGGTATAATCCTTGACTTTATTAGTCGGAATTAAATATTGTGTTCCTATAGTATTACTCCAAGCTATCCATATAATTATAGATGACTCTATAAGCATGGCTTCCCCTACTTGAGCAAATCCTTTCCCATAGAACAGTGGAGCTAATTTTATTGATATTCCAGCAATACCAAATGATAAAGGAAAAGCTAACAAAGATACAAAATCAAACGATTTATAAAGTAAGTTATTTACCTCGTCAATATCTCCCTTTGAAAAGGTATTAGCCACATGTGGCAACATTACCGTACCAACTGATGTAACTATTGCTAACACCATTCGTACTAGATTATCAGAATATTGATAGAATCCTGAAGCATTAGTACTATCCATAACGCCTAACATTGTTTTATTAAGTTGAACATATAATTGGGTAGCTATTTGTGGGATAAATAGTATCAATGTCGGTATTATATGTTTCCATGGATTTAAAGACCTCAACTGGACTGGTATAATTATCTTTTTAAGAGGTGGCCATAGAGTCAAGTCTGCAAATAATGTTGATAAACTCAATATAAGTATGTATATAACTAAATCATTTGGAGTACGAACTAAAATAAAAATTAAAATAGTTGAAATTATCTTTACTAGAGTATTTCTAATGACAGTCCTTTTGAAGTCTTCTAATCCCATATAAAACCAGGATATATCTATAAAGTCAGCTAACACATATATAAATTGAGCCCATAGATAAATAGAAAATTTATTATAAATCTTTACAAAGAAGATAAATAATAAAAAAGAAATGAGAAAGAAAATTAGCTTTACAATCAATATTTCCCAAAATTCAATACTCATTTTTTCTTTATTATCTCTATAATATGCAATTTGTCTATTCCCATAGTATCCAATACCAACACTAGCAATTAACGCAAAGTATTGAATTATAGAATTAGTATATGAATAATAACCCACACCTTTCGGAGTTAATACTCTACTTACATAAGGCGCTGTTATAAGTGGAACAATTAATGCTAATAACTGATATCCAACGTTATACAAATAATTTCTAATTACATTCATAATTAACAATCTCTAGTTATTCATAAAAGAACCCATTTGTACCTAAGGATTCTTGCAGCAATATCAGGGTTCTTTAAGTATTCTAATATCTTATTATCTTTTTTAAGTTCATAATTAAATCGCATTTGTAATCTTCTATTATACTTATTCAATAAATACATTATTCGAGGATCATCACTATAATTTCTCATTACTATTTCCATGGCTTCCATTGAAGAGGCTAACATCTTCTCATTATCTGTAGATGTATTTTCTATTCCTTCTGTCCTATGAATATATAACTTATCATCATAATTGATCTCAAAATAATTTTTATCAATTAAGAATAATACCCATAGTAACCAATCATCAGCTCCATTTATTGTTAATGTATTTTCCCGCATCATCCAAAGTTTTAGTATACTACTCTTCTTAATCATACACATACCTGGTGATGCAATTAGATTTCCTAAATACATATACATAGATAAATCATTCACCATTTTCTTCACTATAACCATTTGAAATTATGGCATTTGCTCTTGAGTTCTTTAACATTCGTAGTTGTCTGTATAGTGCATCACTTTTTATTACATCATCTTGATCAAGCATTACCACATACTTTCCCTTAGAATGTTTAATTCCTTGAATTCTAGATCTTTGTATTCCTAAATTATTCGGATTTTCTATATTACGTATTGTTAGGTTATCAAGATTAGTACCATCCTCAATTTTTATTTTTTCAGTAGGATAATCATTAATCAAAATAAGCTCTATCTTAGAACTAATTTTTTTTGCATTAGTTACTAACATGCTGATAATATTTTTAATATATTTATTCCCTTTATATATTGGTACTATAACTGATATTTCAAATTCATTTTTTTTCATAATCTATTTCTCAATTTTTTAATGGTGTTGCTTAATCCATTTCTTTTAACATATTTAATAACTCTTTCTGTCATACTAGGGACAAATCTCAAACAACAATAACTTAATTTAAAAAATCCCAGTTTTTTTAAATAGTCTTTCAATGAAATTATCTGTGCCTCTTCTATCCCATTATTTATAAGAGTCCTTTTTGTCTTATTAAAATCTAAAGTATCTGGTACTACTACATATTGGTGCGGTAAGAATTTTAGGAATTTACTATTTACTATTAGACGATAATTTACTTTTAAAAATGAAATTTCATCCCTATCAGTCCATGTTCCTCTAACATTAAACATTTCAGTTAAAACAGTAAGCTTATTAGACGGATTAGGAAATAAACATTCTTCTCCTCTTACTCCATCCAACACAAGAATAATCGGTTTTACAAATTTTTTCTCCTTATGCTTTCTTTCAGAATTATAAGCTCTAATAGCTACTTCTCTTCCAGTATTTAATAATCTTTCAGAAATAGTATCATTAAGATTTCCATACTTAATCTCTATATTTTTCTTTTTACAAAAGTTTAAATTTATAGGATTATGTACAATTGGGCAATTGTACCCGCCATAAGAAACCTCCTTTGCAACTTCCCACATATCGTTTCCATTTTCAATCATATACATCTGATTAGTTCTTTGAGCAGTTTCTACATTATTTCCCATTGTTGTGATATCTCTAATGGTATAACACTCTGTCTTATATATAATCTGATCTTCACTAATGGCTCTATAATGCGCAAAAAAAAGTTGATTTAAACTTTCTGTTAACACTTCGTTAGCACCAAACACTTTATGATGTCCCATTGTTAACTTTAACTTTTTTTTCTTATAATAATTAGTAGGAAGTATCACCTTAGTAACCGGTTTATTATCTGAAAAATTCCACGCTGGCTTTGTTAGGCAATACTCTAATCTTTTAGGAATGAATGGCTCATTTAAATTATCTTTATCAGTTAAAACATACCATCTCCAATTTACATAATATACTTTATTTAAATCTAAACTTTCCAATATTTTTCGGGGGTTCTGGTTATCTGACGCTATAAATTCATCAGCATCTAACGGAATTACAATATCTGGATTTTTTTCATCAATAATAAGATTTAAATATTTGTTATCAATTCTAAATTGATCATACGCTGATAAAGATTCATCATATACTGTTATATTAAACCCCTCTGAAATAAGTTTATTAACTATCTTAATGGTATTGTCTGTACATCCATTATCTATAATAACCATTTCATCAAGAAAGTTATAATTATATCTTATAAAGGATTCAATTATTTCACTTTCATTATTTACCATTGTTATTGAAATTATTTTTCTCATATGCTTCCTCTCAAAGCTAATAACTTTTTATCTCTGTTTTTCACTTTTAATACGTTTATCATAGACAATTGTATTCGCAGGAACATCCTTGGCTATCAATGTCCCCGCCCCAATCACGGATCCATGACCTATTGTTACACCATCAAGAATAATTACACCGCTACCAATCCAACAATTATCTTCTATAATTATTCCTTTGTTATTTACTCCTTGGCTTTTAATACTGGTACTTATATCTGAAAAATTATGATTTTCCGCAAATAAAGATACTCTTGGTCCTATCATTACATTCTTTCCAATTAGAATTTTTCCTGAACAACCCACAAAGCCAAATGGTCCAATTGACGAATTATCTCCTATTTGTAATCCATAACCTATTTGCCCAACGCCATAATAACTGGAAGGTCTAATTGAGGTATAGCGTCCAATTGTAACATTATTACCAAAATGCAATCCATTTCTAGACAAACCTTGAATCTCGGAATAATCTTCAAATTTTACATTTTTACCGCAAAAAATATTTTGTTTATGTGAAATAGAGGTATTTCTACCTATGAAGAGAGGAAACTTCACTTTTTTTAAAGTAATTCCCTTATAAAGCCCACGATAAATTTTTATAAGCGTTTTAGCATATATAAATAATTTATCTTGCTTAGTTGCTTGTTCGCTAATATGTGGCATTCTTCATCCTCCATAACTCATGGAAACCTACTTAAGCCATTAATCCTTATCATATAATTTTTGAAATTTTCCAATGAATGTTTGCAGTGAAAAATACTTAACCTGTCGTTCTCGAGAATTCTTTCCCATTTGTTCATATTTTTTATTTATGATAGCTTCATCAATTTTCTGTTTGAGATCATTTGTTGATTTTGGAGTTGCTAACAGTCCATTCCACTCATCAACAACCATTTCCTTAATGCCACCATGCCTATAACCTACTACCGCTTTACCACACCCCATTGCTTCTAAAACTACGGTTGGTAATGGATCAGGATTAGTACTAGGTAGAACTAATATATTAAACATATTTTCAACTGCTGCATTATCATTTCTATATTCTGAATAAATTATTCGATTATTATTAGGCTCTTCATAAATTCTCTTTTTTAATTTTTCTACACGCCACTCTTGACCTTCAAATGCACTACCAACTATAAATAAATATAAATTAGAATACTTATTTAAAAGCGGTACTGTTGCATCCAAAAAATCATCTTGACCTTTCCAACCGTTAACTCTACCAATCATTCCAACGCGGATTGAATCATTAGGTATTTTCCATTCATTAAGTAGGTACTTATAATCTACCTTGGGGTTAAATTTATTCGAATCGATACCGTTATAGACTACCTGAATTTTTGAAGAAACCTTGTTAGAGTAAATCAAATTGTCTCTTACAGCCTCAGATACTGCGATAATTTCATCTGAATAATTACCAACTAGGTGTTTTAAAATTTCTGCAACGGGCTTAGGGGATAATATAATCTCATGAACATGCCAATATAACTTAGCGTTTAGCTTTTTCTTTAAATAAATCCCCTCCAAAACAGCCATTGTATTCACATGAATAATGTCTATTTTAATTTTATTTTCGTGTAACAAATTGATTATGTTTTTACATGCCTTTTTATAATGTGACACATATGAAAAGATTCCCTTAGGAGTAAAGTACTTTCTTCTTAAAATCGGATATGGAACAACATATGTCTCTACCTCATTAGCTAAAAGTTTTTCTCTTAGTACTCCATCATTCGGTAATACAACGATAGGCCGAAATCTTTCTTTATCAAGTCCCGTCACCAATTGTAGCAATATTTTGTCAGCGCCATACATTTCTGCACCGGCGTGGAGATACAAAATCGTCTTCATATACTACCTCAATACTATTTCACAAATACTTGATCATATTCTTCAGTAATCAATTGCCAACTATAGGCATCTTTAATCCGTTGTTTAGCCTTGTTACCGAAACATTCAATCTGTTCAGGTGTCATTTGCTGAGTCTTATTCAATAACTCACTTAATGATCCTGAATCCTTAGTCCAATATAATGCTGAGTCTTGAGCAACTTCACGGTTAAAACCAACGTCATACAGCAAATTTAATTTCGTGCTACCCAGAGCTTCTAGTAATGACGGATTGGTGCCGCCAACTGAATGTCCATGTAAGTAGCCAAATGCATTTTCTCGAATATATTTTAGCAACTCGCCATCATAAACCGTGCCGACGAACTTGATTCGTGCATCTTGATCAAAATGAGTCTCTGCCTTAAGGTCATCATAGAATTGGTTATGTTCAACATTGGTAATCAATACTAAATCCTTGTCAACCTTACTCTTCATAAACTCTTTGATCATGGTTGCGTAATTGTTTTCGGGTACAAAACGGCCAACTACTAAGAAATAATTGTTTTCCTGAATATTATGTTGCTGGTACCAGTCTCGCACCTTAGCATCGTCTGTTTTTAAACTAGTTGCCGTCACATCGGCTCCATAAGCGATAAACGTAGTCTTAGGATGATACTTGGCATAGGTAGTCTGGATATATTTTTCAATATTAACTGAGTCACAAATTAGCAGATCAGCATGCTTAACCATTCCCGCTTCGGAAACTTTCCAGTATTTACGTACTGGCTTGGACCATTTAGCCCGCATCCATTCATGACCATCAGGATTGACAAAAACTTGTCCCCCAAGCTGGTGTAGCTGCTTGACGTATTTATTTACAAATGGCCCAATTCGACAAGCCAAGATATAAACAATTGGATGTTTGATTTGTTGAATCTTAATTTGGCGGATGCATTCCTTAAATGCGGCAATATCATAGTAAATTGCTTGAGCTGATTTAAGTTTTTCCGAAACATCAACCTTAAAACAATCAGCATTGTAATAGGTAAAATGATGATCATCAATTGTCTTGGCGTTTGGCAGCTTAGTTTCGTCCATTGCTCCTTGACCATTAAATTTGCAAGCAATATGATACTTAATCTGCTTATTGTTACGATCAGTTTCAATCAGCTTTTTTAAAAAGGTCTCATATCCGCCATAGTTACCAATTCCTTTGGCCCCAATAATAAATACGTCTTGCATCCTTCGTTATCCATTCCCTTTTTCATATTAAAAATTTCTCCTACCCCAGTAACGAGACCTTCATAAGAGAAATTCAATTCATCGATTGTTATCTGTTTTTATTGACCATTTTTAGCGTACTTGGCTTCCACAGCGGCTTTTTCCGCTTCCCACCAATCGCGATGTTCGGTATACCACTTGATCGTGTCCTTTAAACCTTCACGGAAGTCCGTGTACTTAGGCTCCCAGCCCAACTCGGTTCGCAGCTTGGTAGCATCAATCGCGTAGCGCAGGTCATGGCCAGGACGGTCCTTAACGTGATCATAAGCGTCTTTAGGCTGACCCATCAGTTCCAGAATCAATTCCAGAACCTCTTTATTATTCTTTTCGCCATTGGCACCAATCAAGTAAGTCTCGCCAATCTTGCCCTTGGTCAAAATCGTCCAAACCGCTCGTGAATGATCATTGGTATGAATCCAGTCACGCACGTTCTTACCTGAGCCATAAAGCTTTGGCCGAATACCACTCAAGATATTAGTGATTTGGCGCGGAATGAACTTTTCAATGTGTTGGTAAGGGCCATAGTTATTCGAACAGTTGGAAATCGTCGCCTTCAGCCCAAATGAACGAACCCATGCCCGTACCAGCAAGTCGGAGCTGGCCTTGGATGAGGAATAGGGACTGGAGGGCCGATATGGTGAATCTGGCGTGAATTTTTCACCTGAACCTTCACCATGGCCAGGCAAGTCTTCCCGCAATGGCAGATCACCATAAACCTCATCAGTCGAGATATGGTGGAAACGGACATCATACTTGTGGCAAGCTTGAATCAGCGTGTAAGTGCCGACAATATTGGTTTGAATAAATGGATCCGGATTCTGCAGTGAATTGTCATTATGGCTTTCAGCCGCGTAGTGAACCACGGCATCAGCCTTTGAAACCAATTGATCGACCAGTTCTTTGTCACAGATGTCGCCGACTACCAGTTCTACCCGATCGGTTGGCAGTCCCGCCAGATTGGCCTTATTGCCCGCATAAGTCAGCTTGTCCAATACCGTGATATGTTCTACTTCCGGATGGTTGTTGACTACGTAGTGAACGAAGTTGGAACCAATAAAGCCACAGCCACCCGTTACGATAATATTTTTAAATTCCGTCATACTCGCGTCTCCTAGATTTCACCGTAGACAAACGGATTGTCCTTTTCGAATTCCGTCAGGGTTGGCTGCTTGGCATCTTTTTCAGAAGTAATCGCTTTGTCAAATTCGATTGGCCAGTCAATGTTAAGTTCAGGCGTCTTAAACGAGATCCCGCCATCAGCTTCAGCATTATAGTAGTTGTCGCACTTGTAGACAAAGTTGACATTGTCAGTCAGCGTCAGGAAACCATGCGCAAAACCGCGTGGTACCAACAGCTGACGATGGTTGCTGGCGGAAAGAATGTAGCCTTCCCACTGCTTGTACGTTGGCGAACCCTTCCGCAGGTCAACAATGACATCCAAAACCGCCCCGGTAACCACGCGGATCAGTTTGGTTTGCGCGGCCTGACCACGCTGGAAGTGCAAGCCGCGTAAAACACCGGCTTGAGTGGACAGCGACTGGTTATCCTGAACAAAGTCAAAATCAATGCCAGCAGCTTTAAAGTCACGATCAGAGTAGGTTTCCTCAAAGAAGCCGCGATGATCGCCAAAGACGGCTGGCGTAATGATCTTAACGTCTTGTAGTTTTGTCGTTTGAACGTTTAATTTACCCATAGTCTATTTCTCCTCTGCCAAACGCAATAAGTACTGACCATAGTCGTTTTTCTTTAATGGCTGTGCCAGTTGAATCAGTTGTTCTTTATTGATGTATCCCATCCGGTAAGCAATTTCTTCAATTGCCGCAACCTTCAGATTTTGTCGCTTCTCAATCGTGGCGATAAAATTGGCTGCTTCCAGCATTGAGTCATGCGTGCCAGTATCAAGCCAGGCATAGCCACGCCCCATCAACTGTACGTCCAGTTGCCCACGTTTTAAGTATTCTTTGTTGACGTCAGTGATTTCTAATTCACCCCGTGCTGATGGCTGAATATGCTTGGCAATTTCAACGACATCATTATCATAGAAATAAAGCCCAGTCACTGCATAATTGCTCTTAGGCTGTTTTGGCTTTTCTTCTAGTGAGAGGGCATGCATGTTTTGATCAAACTCAACCACGCCAAAACGTTCTGGATCATTGACATGGTAGCCAAACACCGTTGCCCCACTCTCTTTTCGCGCGGCATTTTGAACCAGCTTGGAAAGCCCCGAGCCATAGTAGATGTTGTCACCTAAAACCAATGCAACTGAATCATTGCCAATAAAGTCTTCACCTAAAATAAATGCTTCGGCCAAGCCATTTGGATGTTCCTGTACTTGATAGGAAAAGCTCATCCCAACTTCCGAACCGTCCCCCAACAGTTCTTCAAACAACGGCAAATATTCTGGCGTTGAAATTACTAAAACCTCACGAATTCCCGCCAACATTAAAGTCGACAGCGGGTAATAAACCATCGGCTTATCATAAACCGGAATCAATTGCTTAGAAATGCCGCGGGTGATTGGGTAGAGCCGAGTCCCACTGCCCCCGGCTAAAATAATGCCCTTCATTATGTATGTATTCTCCTAACTCCTAATATGCACTATTCGGACAGATCATAATCTTAACGGTCATAAAAATAATCCAGCAATCATACCAAAAACTGGCTTTATTTATGTATTCAATATCTAAACTGACCATTTCATCAAAACTGGCCTTATTGCGAACCGTTGCCTGCCAAAGTCCCGTACAACCCGGCGTAACCAACAGTCGCTGCTTGTCGTAATCAGTATATTCAGCGACCTCGCTTGGCAGCGGTGGTCGTGGGCCAACCAGACTCATATCCCCTAAGAGGACGTTAACTAATTGCGGCAGTTCGTCCAAGCTGTATTTACGGATCCACTTGCCAGTTTTGGTAACCCGGGGATCTTCCTTCATCTTAAACATCGCGCCTTCAACCTCATTCTGGTCGAGCAGCTGTTGTTTGATTTGATCGGCATTCTGTACCATTGACCGAAATTTATACATCTTAAATGGCTTTTCGTTTTTGCCAAGCCGCGTCTGTGAATAAAATACTGGACCACCATCTTCAGTCTTGATCCGCAATGCAATCACCAAAAATAATGGTGAAAGCAGCACTAAGGCAAGCAAGCTGGCAATCAAATCAAAGCCGCGTTTACAGACTGGATAAAACAGCCGCTTTTTTACGCGCTGTTGATTGACATATGCTTTAGTCTTTGTTGCCATCATTACACAATTCCTCCTCCCTTAATCATCATCTTTAGTCGAAAAGCGGGGCGAGGTTACCCCCCCCCGCCTAATTTTATTAACTAAAAGAACCAAAAATGCTTCTTTTTAGGCAATGGCTGCCAATCTAAATTAACCTGATCCCCATTAATTATGTCGCGCGCGTTTTGTTCATATGTATCAGCCAGCTCAGCGCCAAATTCACTGCGCAGTTTCTGCAGCGCCTCGCCGAGCTCGTATTCGCGATGACTCAAGGCATGCGCGTCAGAGGCAAAGATTGCTCCCTGCCCGACCTTGATCATGCTGGTCGTAACCTTTTCAATCTTTTTGCCGAACCGGCCCAGATAACTGCTGGACGTCAATTGAGTCAGGCATCCCTGCTCTAAAAACGGCTGCAGTCTTTCTGGATGTTCCAGCAGCTCGGCATTTCGTTCTGGATGGACGATAATCGGCACGATACCTCGCTGCCGCAGCTTAAAGACCATTTCCTTAGCGTACTGCGGCACTTCTTGGCTGGGAAACTCCAGCAGCATGTAGCGCCCGCCTTCATCCGCGAACAAAATATCGTCCTTACGCAAGGCTTCCAATAACTCGCCATTGATGCGAACTTCCTGCCCGGGAAAAACCGTTAATGGAATCGCATTTTCCTTCAAGACTTGTTGAAAGTCCGCCGTCAGCTGCAGTACATCGGCTTTATGATTGAGATAGTGCCCATTCATATGGTGCGGCGTCAATAATGCGTGCGTTACGCCATCATTAACCGCGTCTTGGGCCAATTTTAAAGAAGTCGCAAGGTCCGGTGAACCATCATCCACGCCTGGCAACAAGTGACAATGCAGATCGATTAAAACCATCCTAATTCACCCTTCCTGCTTTTAATACGACTAGTTTTCCGATTCCTTTTCATAGCCATAGCCATAACCGTAGCCATAACCGTAGCCGTAGCCCGCGTCATCTTCTGGTACGACGTCATTCATAACGTAGCCTAATAGATGCGCGTGGCTCATCTTCAACAGTTCTACGGCCCGCCGCACACCGGCTTTTTGCGTGACACCTTGGCGAACGACTAGCACCACGCCATCCACGCTGCCTGCAATCGTTTGCGTATCGGTAACTTCCAGCATTGGCGGCACGTCTAATACGACCAGATCGTATTGGGCCTGCACGGCTTCCAAAAGTACCTTCATGCGCTGTGAGCTCAGTAGCTCGGCTGGGTTAGGCGGTACCGCCCCGCTTGGCAACAAATCCAAGCCTTCAATGCCGCTTTCCTGGATCACATCGTTTAAGTTGACTTCTGATTGATCACTGCTCAAAACCGTTGACAAGCCTGACTGTCCGGTCAAATCAAAAGTTGAATTAAGCGTTGGGCGGCGCATGTCGGCGTCAATCAGCAGCACGCTTTTGCCTTCTTGCGCCCAGACGATGGCCAGGTTGGCCGCGACGGTACTTTTCCCTTCACTGATGTTGGCGGAGGTAAAAGCAATCGTCTTTAAGCGTCGGTCCACGGCCATGAAGTGAATGTTGGTACGCACGGTCCGAAACTGTTCTGCGGCTACGCTTTTGGGCTTAGCCACCGTGATCAGCTTGGCGCCGTTTTTCATCGTATTGTTGTCAATTCGTGACTTGCGTTTGAAGATTCCCATCATAACCCTCCTTTAGACCCGGCGCGTCTGCGTGTTTTGCGAACGCCGCTTGATTGAGAAACCGTCATCCAAGTTAATGTGGGTAATCTGACCAAGATTCGTCAAGCCCAGCTCATCAACCATGAAGTCGTTGTCCCGCACACTGGTATCCATCAGATCACGCATCAGTACGATCATAAAGCTGATCAAAAGCCCTAAAACGGCCCCAGCCAGCGTAAACAGCTTAACGTTAGGCGATGATGGCTTGCTTGGCGTTGTCGCTCGGGCCACGATCGTCACGTTGTTGACATTCATGATCTTTTTGATTCGCTTTTTAAAGACGCTGGCAATCGTGTTGGCGGCTGCCGCGGATTTCTTTGGATTATCGGTTTCCACGCTGACCGAGAAGACTTGCGAGTTGGTCTGCGTCTTGATCGTGATCGCGTCTGACAGCTGGCTGGTCGTCATGCTGTAGCCTTGACCAGTGTGTTCAACCTTAGCTGGCTTAGCCGCGCTGACCAGCCGCTTGGTTCCATCAGCCAGCGTCTTGTACTTGGCTGGCTGAGCCTTGCGAACGACCTTGACTGTGTTGGCCAGTTCTTTTTTGGTTTCTTTTAGAATTACTGGACTGGTAATGATGTCCTTGTAGGTATTGATGACCTGAATGTCGGCCTGCTGATTATTGTAGGCCTGACCATTGGCATTGTTTTCGTTTTTTTGGTTAACCAATAATTGCGTGGTTGCCGTGTATTTTGGCGTCATAATAAATTTAGAAACGATAAAGCCGGCCAATGCCAAGGCAATCGTACAGGTAATCAAAAACTTCAGATGTTTACGGCACAGATTAAACAGGCGACGCAAATCGATCGTGTTGTTACTGCTGTTTTCCAATGTTTTCCTCCTTTAATCAGTCACGCTGACGTGTTTAAGCTGCAAGGCATCGCGAATCTCATCGGACACACGCTGCATCTCGCTGGTTGGCACGACTTCAAACGACTCGCCGCCTTCACTGTCGCCATGGCCCTGCGCGTGATCAGAAATCACTTTGCCATTAGCCTTGCGATACTTCATGGCTAAAGTCGTCATGTCGCTGAACGTCAGATTGGTCTTGGACTGATCAGCAATCGAATTCAAGAATTTTTGGTTGAGCACTGACTTATATGAAGCAGCTTCCTTCATTAAAGCGGTAATGACCAGGCGCTGCCGTTCTTGTCGGCCATAGTCGCCTTGTGGGTCGTCATAGCGCATCCGACTGAAGGCCAGGGCTTTGGCACCATTCATGTGATACGTCTTACCTTTTTTAAAGCTGTAGCCTTCATAGTCAAACGTCAAAGGCGAAGTCACGCTGACGCCGCCTACTTGGTTGATGGCTTTTTCCAGCCCGCCCATGTTGACCATTACATAGTAGTCAATTGGCACGTTAAAGTATTTTTGAATGGTATTGATGGTTTCTTTAACCCCACCATATGTATAGGCCGCGTTGATCTTAGCTGGTGAATATTCGGCATATCCCGGCAGATTAACCTTCATGTCCCGCGGCAGGCTGACAATCGTGGTCGTCTTTTTTTGCGGATTAAGCGTCATCATCATGATCGTATCCGTTCGGCCTTTATAGCTGCGGCCCAGCGCCCCCGTATCAGTCCCTAGAAGCAGAATGTTGATCGGCTTGCCCTGCTTGAGGACCTTGTCAGCATTCCGATATGTCTTGGCGCCTGATTCGCTGTACATATTATTGGTAGCAACATGGACGTTTCGCCAGGCAACCCCCGCGAAAATCAAGGCGAGAATCACCAAAAGTCCAATAAATGACCACAAAATCTTCAAACCTAGTCGTTTCCGACGATGATGATGGTGGTGGTGATGGTGCGAATGGTGCACCGGTTGATTTTGCTTCGATTCTTCATTCATATTTACATAGTCCCATTTTTTAAAAAAATTTTACATCTACATACCTTAAAATTATCCATGCATACGCCCCAAAAATCAAGGCGTCAAGCCCCGCACGTCTTGTCGCACTAAGGTTTAACGCCTCGATTGTTAAAAGATTAATTTATTGATTTATATACACGGTTACGCAATGTTACGTTTGTTAACGCTGTATATTTATATTTTATAAATAATTTAATGAAACGAAATTTGTTAATAAATTTTTTTATTATTTATT
>OGON01001387.1_pt1 | contig 16794 bp, 7 predicted proteins | sample 1552671 | NCBI WGS metagenome assembly OGON01 (sample SAMEA2580136, study PRJEB22360) | human gut metagenome | biome: human gut; feature: human-associated habitat; material: faeces | place: Denmark | collected 2008/2010 | reverse complement strand
CGTCTTATCTATAAGTAAAAATATAGATTAGAATGAAAAGCCGACTGAAACAACAAATATTTGCAATCTCATTATTGGCATGCACTGCTATATCTCCTGCCAATGCTCTGCAAACACATTTACTTCGCGAACAATTCCAAAATCCGTCTGACGAAGCAAAGCCTTGGACTTTTTGGTACTGGATGTTTGGAGCCGTATCCAAAGAAGGGATTACGGCTGACTTGGAAGCAATGAAACGTGCTGGGCTGGGAGGTACTTATCTGATGCCTATCAAAGGTATCAAAGAAGGACCACAATACAATGGAAAGGCGCAACAACTAACACCCGAATGGTGGGAAATGGTTCGTTTCAGCATGGAAGAAGCCGACCGCTTGGGATTAAAGTTAGGAATGCATATTTGTGATGGTTTTGCATTGGCTGGTGGTCCGTGGATGACTCCGAAAGAATCGATGCAAAAGATAGTCTGGAGTGATACAATCGTTGATGGTGGCAAAATCAAAGGACTACACTTACCGCAACCGGAGGCATACGAAGGTTTTTATGAAGATATTTCTTTATTTGCCCTGCCTGTAAAAGAGGAAGCGGCAGACGTTATGCCGGCCCAAATAACCTGTGCCAATATAGCCACAGGAAATCATATTGACATCAAGAAGACTGTGAACATGGATGATGCCGGAGTAATCCGTTCATCATATCCCTGCTATATCCAATATGAATACGAACAGCCTTTCACCTGCCGCAATATTGAAATCATTCTGAGTGGCAATAATTATCAGGCGCACCGCTTGAAAGTGATGGCAAGTGATGATGGGGTTAACTACCGTTTGGTGAAACAGCTCGTCCCTGCACGTCAGGGATGGCAGAATACAGATGAAAATTCCACTCATGCAATTCCTGCTACAACTGCCCGTTATTTCCGCTTCTACTGGACACCCGAAGGCAGTGAACCGGGAAGTGAAGACATGGATGCCGCAAAATGGAAACCAAATCTGAAAATCAAGGAACTGCGTCTGCACCGGGAAGCCCGACTGGATCAGTGGGAAGGCAAAGCCGGACTGGTATGGCGTGTAGCTTCCTCCACGAAGAAGGAGGAAATAGGGGAGCAAGATTGCTATGCCCTTTCACAGATTATCAACCTGACAGATCCCTTTAAAAATAGTCCGAGCGACAATTTTAAAGAGAGAACACTGACAGCTACTCTCCCCAAAGGAAAGTGGAAACTACTCCGCATGGGACATACCGCCACCGGACATACGAACGCAACTGCCGGAGGAGGAAAAGGACTGGAATGTGATAAATTTAATCCAAAAGCTGTTCGCAAGCAGTTCGACAACTGGTTTGCGCAAGCATTTGTAAAGACAAATCCGGACGTTGCCCGCCGCGTATTAAAATACATGCACGTGGATAGTTGGGAATGCGGAAGCCAGAACTGGAGCGATACTTTTGCCGCAGAATTCCGGAAACGCCGTGGATACGACCTGATGCCTTATTTACCATTGTTGGCAGGTATTCCGATGGAGAGTGCCGAACGAAGCGAAAAGATTCTGCGTGATGTCCGCACAACGATAGGTGAACTGGTCGTCGATGTTTTCTATCAAGTCTTGGCCGACTGTGCGAAAGAATATGATTGCCAGTTCTCAGCCGAATGCGTAGCGCCTACCATGGTAAGTGACGGATTACTGCATTATCAGAAAGTAGACCTTCCCATGGGAGAATTCTGGCTGAACAGCCCAACCCACGACAAACCGAATGATATGCTGGATGCCATCAGCGGAGCGCATATCTACGGCAAGAATATCATCCAGGCAGAAGGTTTCACGGAAGTACGCGGAACATGGAACGAACATCCGGGAATATTGAAAGCCTTACTGGACCGCAACTATGCTTTAGGCATCAACCGCCTTTTCTTCCATGTATATGTCCATAATCCTTGGCTGGACCGCAAACCGGGAATGACTTTGGATGGTATCGGCCTTTTCTTCCAGCGTGACCAGACGTGGTGGAATAAGGGTGCAAAGGCTTTCTGTGAATACATCACCCGTTGCCAGTCATTGCTGCAATACGGGCATCCGGTGGCGGATATTGCAGTATTTACAGGAGAAGAGATGCCAAGACGTTCGATATTGCCGGAACGTTTAGTTCCTTCTTTACCGGGCATCTTCGGTGCAGAGCGGGTGGAAAGCGAACGAATCCGTTTGGCAAACGAAGGACAACCCTTACGTGTGCGTCCTGTAGGCGTAACACATTCCGCAAATATGTCCGATCCTGAAAAGTGGGTAAATCCACTTCGAGGATATGCTTATGACAGCTTTAACAAAGACGCGTTACTCCGTTTGGCGAAAGCGGAAAACGGCAGGATGACGTTACCGGGTGGAGCCAGTTACAAAGTGTTAGTATTACCACTTCCACGTCCGATGAATCCGGACCCCGCAGCACTGTCTCCGGAAGTAAAACAAAAGATAAATGAACTGAAAGAAGCAGGCATACTGATTCCTTCTCTTCCATATAAAGAAGATGATTTCTCCTCATACGGTCTGGAACGTGATCTGATCGTACCGGAAAACATTGCCTGGACACATCGGCAAGGAGAACAGGGGGATATTTATTTTATCGCCAACCAACTGGAAGAAACACGTACATTTACCGCCAGTATGCGCATCGACGGCAGAAAGCCGGAATGCTGGAATCCGGTGACGGGTGAGATTAACGCTGACATTCCTTACGAACAAAAAAGCCATCGTACGGAAATCACTTTAACATTAGCTCCGAATGAGTCTGTCTTCATCGTATACCCTGCAGAAGAAGATGATAAGGAAACTTCGGAAAAAGAGCGCAAGGAAAAGAAGGATTCGGTAAAAGAAGCTTCGGAGACAGGCTTGGAAGCAACAGAATATACCGTGACTTTTACAGCAAACGGTAAGACTATCCAAAGACAGGAACTCTTTGACTGGAGCAAAGAAGAAGATGAGCAAATACGCTATTACTCCGGAACAGCAGTGTATAAAACAACATTCCGCTGGAAAAGTAAAGTGAAAGAAGACCAACAAGTATATCTGAATCTGGGAAAAGTATGTGATCTGGCTACTGTCCGTGTGAACGGCATAGATTGCGGAACGATATGGACAGCTCCTTATCGGGCTGATATTACGGCAGCCTTAAAGAAAGGTGTGAATGAACTGGAAATCGAAGTGACCAATACTTGGGCGAATGCACTCAAAGGAGCCGATGAAGGAAAAGCTCCTTTCGATGGAATATGGACGAATGCCAAATACCGAAGAGCAGAAAACACCCTGCTTCCTGCAGGATTGCTCGGACCTTTGAATTTTGATGTAGCGAATAAAAACAAATAAGAATGAAAAGTTCAGGAATTAAAACAAGCACAGTATTAGCAAGCTTTCTGCTCGCTGCCTGCCTGTCAATGCGTGCGGAAGTGAAACTGCCCGCTATTTTCTCTGACGGCATGGTGATGCAGCAACAAACCAATGCCAACCTTTGGGGAACGGCAACTCCGAACAAGAAAGTAACAGTCACTACCGGCTGGAACGGAAAACAATATGCAGTAACAGCAGACAAGAACGGTTCATGGAAACTTTCAGTCTCCACTCCGGAAGCCGGCGGACCGTATACCATCACTTTCGACGATGGAACCCAAAAGACACTGAATAATATTCTGATAGGCGAATTATGGCTGTGCTCCGGTCAGAGCAACATGGAAATGCCTATGAAAGGATTCAAGAACCAACCTGTAGAGAATGCCAATATGGATATTCTTCGCAGCAAAAATCTTCATATCCGCTTGTTTACGGTAAAACGAACTTCTACCATTACCCCTCAGAACGACGTTGTCGGCTCATGGAAAGAAGCGGCTCCGGTCAGTGTCCGTGATTTCAGTGCGACGGCCTATTATTTCGGAAGACTGGTCAATGAAATATTAGAAGTTCCGGTAGGACTCGTAGTAGCGGCATGGGGCGGTTCTGCTTGTGAGGCATGGATGACTGCCGATTGGCTGAAAGCATTTCCGGATGCAAAGATACCTCAATCGGAAGCTGATATCAAATCGAAAAACCGTACCCCGACCGTACTCTATAATGGTATGTTGCATCCATTGATCGGCATGACCATGAAAGGAGTGATCTGGTATCAGGGAGAAGATAACTGGAATCGTGCCCATACCTATGCGGATATGTTTACCACATTGATTAACGGTTGGCGTGCCGAATGGAAACAAGGTGATTTTCCTTTCTACTATTGTCAGATAGCCCCTTATGACTATGGTATTATCACTGAAAAAGGTAAAGAGGTGATTAATTCTGCTTATCTACGGGAAGCACAGGCAAAGGTTGAACATCGTGTGTCTAACAGCGGCATGGCTGTACTGCTGGATGCTGGAATGGAAAAGGGAATTCATCCCGCAAAGAAACAGGCTGCGGGAGAACGTCTGGCACTCCTTGCACTGACAAAGACGTACGGAATAGAGGGAGTAAACGGAGAAAGCCCTTATTACAAAAGTATTGAAATCAAGAATGACACTATTGTCGTCAGCTTTGAACGTGCGAATATGTGGATCAGCGGTAAAAACTGTTTTGAATCGAAAAACTTTCAGGTGGCAGGTGAAGACAAAGTATTCTACCCGGCGAAAGCATGGATCGAACGCAGCAAAATGCTAGTAAAAAGTGATAAAGTTCCGCATCCGGTAGCTGTCCGCTATGGATTTGAGAATTATGTGGAAGGAGATGTATATTGTGATGGGCTGCCGTTGGGGTCTTTCCGTTCGGACGATTGGTAATTTGAAAATATGAAGAGATTTTATCTGGCTATAGCAATGATATTCGTTGGCGTGTCGGTTCTTTGGAGCCAGCATGCCAATGTCGTTTGGGATACTCCCAGCCGGAATTCCTCCGAATCGATGCCATGCGGCGGGGGAGATATCGGCATGAACATATGGGTAGAGGAGGGGGATATACTATTTTATCTGAGCAGGAGCGGTACGTTCGATGAAAACAACTGCCAGTTGAAGCAGGGACGTTTTCGCCTCCGGTTATCTCCCAATCCTTTTGAAGACGCAAAGGATTTCCGGCAGGAATTAAAGCTGATCGACGGTTATGTTGAAATCTCTGCCGAAGGGACACAAGTACAACTCTGGGCAGATGTTTTTCATCCGGTTGTACACATAGAAGTGATTAATGACCGGCCTTTGCAGGCGGAAATCTTTTATGAAAACTGGAGATACCAGGATCGGCTGATCAGAAAAGGAGAGGGGCAGCAATGTTCCTATAAGTGGGCTCCTCCAAAAGGAACGATGACGCATGCCGACTTCATTTCATTGGAGAATTCATCCGAAAAGGATAGTAAACGCCTTTTGTTTTATCATCGTAATGCGGAAGAGACAGTGTTTGACGTGGCAGTTGCCCAGCAAGGGATGAATGAAGTGAAGTCGCAGATGATGAATCCTCTTAAAAATCTGACTTTCGGAGGGTATCTGTCAGGAGAGAATCTGGAATATATAGGCACTTCAGACAGTGTATATGCCGGAACTGATTACCGCGCCTGGGGATTTCGTTCTCTGAAAGCTTCTAAAAAGCATCATTTCTCAGTTGTGTTACACACAGAACAGACGGAAACCGTCACCCAATGGGAGCAAGGTCTGAAAACAGCCTGGCAACGAATTGCCCCACAAGGAAAGATATCGTCTAAAGTGGTATCACAGGATAAAAAACAAACCCGCCTATGGTGGAATGCTTTCTGGCAACGGAGTTTTATCGAAACGATTGGTGAAACCGAAAACAAGGAGAACAGCAAAGTAGAAAAAGAAACCGGAAATAAAGAAAAGAGCGACGCGAAAGATGCATTGAAAGAAATCACCCGAAACTACACTCTTTTCCGCTATATGCTGGGCTGCAATGCTTACGGCAGTGTCCCCACCAAATTCAACGGTGGTTTATTCACCTTCGATCCCTGCCACATAGACGAGAAGCAGGCATTCACTCCTGACTACCGAAAGTGGGGAGGAGGAACGATGACTGCACAGAATCAGCGTCTTGTCTACTGGCCGATGCTGAAAAGCGGTGACTTCGACATGATGCCTTCCCAATTCAATTTCTATAACCGGATGTTGAAGAATGCGGAACTCCGCAGCCATGTATATTGGCAACACGAGGGAGCCTGCTTCTGTGAGCAGATAGAAAACTTCGGCTTACCCAATCCCGCAGAATATGGTTTCAAACGTCCGGCTTGGTTTGACAAAGGACTGGAATACAATGCGTGGCTGGAATATGAATGGGATACTATTCTTGAATTTTGCCAGATGATTCTGGAAACGAAGAATTATGCCGGTGCCGACATAACTCCGTATTTGCCTTTGATTGAAAGTTCGCTGACCTTTTTCGACGAACATTATCGACTACTCGCTTCCCGTCGGGGACGCAAAGCACTGGATGGTGACGGACACCTGATACTGTTCCCCGGCTCTGCCTGCGAAACTTACAAGATGACCAACAACGCCAGCAGCACCATCGCCGCACTGCGAACTGTATTGGAGACTTACATCAAAGTTTGCAACAATGAAAAGTGGCAAAAGATGCTGGAAACAATTCCTCCGGTTCCATTACGCTATATCGAAGTCAAGGATTCTCTTAATCTTCAGGCTTCTACCATGACTCCGGCATGGAAACAAACGATTTCTCCCGCCAAAAGCTGGGAACGAATCAACAATATAGAGACACCACAACTCTACCCGGTTTTTCCCTGGCGCATCTACGGAGTAGGCAAGGAAAATCTGGAAATAGCTCGTGATACGTATTTCTATGATCCCGACGCACTCAAATTCCGCTCCCATACCGGATGGAAGCAAGACAACATCTGGGCAGCCTGTCTGGGGCTGACCGAAGAAGCCAAAAGCCTTTCTCTGGCAAAGCTATCAGATGGTCCCCACCGTTTTCCTGCCTTCTGGGGACCGGGATATGACTGGACACCCGACCACAACTGGGGAGGTAGCGGCATGATAGGACTTCAGGAGATGCTCTTACAAACGAATGGAACACAAATACTTCTGTTCCCCGCCTGGCCCAAAGAATGGAACGTCCATTTCAAACTCCATGCTCCGGGCAATACGACGGTAGAAGCAACTTTAAAAGATGGAAAAGTAACAATCCTAAAGGTGTCACCGGAAAGCAGAAAGAAAGACATTGTTATAATGATAGAAAAATAAAAAAAAGAATACATAAATAAAAAGCACTATGAATAAAAGACCGTTTTTAATCTTATCCCTATTTCTACTGCTATTCTCCTTCGATGGGCAGGCAGCAGATACTTATCGTCCCGAAATATCGGTTGCCGGATTTATTCCGCTTCCCGATTGCGGGCGACAAGTATATAACTTCAATCCGGGATGGCGATTCTTCAAAGGCGATATCCGGGGGGCGGAAGCTGTAAATTTTGACGATCGTTCTTGGGAGGTCGTTTCTACTCCTCACACAGTGGAACTGATGCCCGCCGAAGGCAGTGGTTGCCGCAATTATCAGGGTCCTGCGTGGTATCGCAAGCATTTTGTAGTTCCCACTGCAACGAAAGGACAGCGTGTACTCCTTCATTTTGAAGCGGCAATGGGAAAGCAAGTACTTTACCTGAACGGCAAACGTGTCCAGGAACATCTTGGAGGTTATCTGCCTTTCACACTGGACTTGACGGCAAACGGCGTACAAGCCGGAGACTCCTGCCTCCTTGCCGTCTATACCGACAACAGCAACGATAAATCATACCCTCCCGGAAAGCCCCAATACACACTGGATTTTGCTTATCATGGAGGTATCTATCGTGATGTATGGATGATTGCCAAATCTCCGGTTGCCATTACCGATGCCATCGACTCCCGCACAGTTGGCGGTGGCGGCGTATTCGTTCACTTTGACAAGATCAGCGAAAAGAGCGCACAAGTATATGTAGAAACGGAGATTCAGAACGATAATACCCGTTCGGAATCCGTCACTATAGAAACGACCCTTACAGATGCCGAAGGCAACGTTATCAAACGTACGTCCGGCAAACTTTCTCTGAACTCCGGAGAAAAGAAATCAATCCGTCAGCAGATGGAAGTGAGGAATCCGAAACTCTGGTCACCGGATGCTCCTTATCTATATAGAGTACAATCCCGCATAAAGAAAGGAAACCGTTCCATTGACGGAGGAACGACCCGTATCGGTATCCGCCTAGCGGAATTTCGTGGCAAGGAGGGTTTCTGGCTGAATGGAAAACCTTTCGGACAATTAGTCGGAGCCAATCGTCATCAGGACTTCGCATACGTAGGCAATGCTCTTCCCAATTCACAGCAATGGCGTGATGCAAAGCGTCTGCGTGATGCAGGATGTACCATCATCCGTGTAGCGCATTACCCGCAGGACCCATCCTTTATGGATGCCTGTGACGAACTCGGCCTGTTCGTGATTGTCGCTACTCCGGGATGGCAGTACTGGAACAAAGACCCGAAATTCGGAGAACTGGTTCATCAGAATACCCGTGAGATGATTCGTCGTGACCGCAATCATCCTTCTGTGCTGATGTGGGAGCCCATTCTGAATGAGACTCGCTATCCGCTCGACTTTGCACTGAAGGCACTTGAAATTACGAAGGAAGAATATCCGTATCCGGGACGTCCGATAGCCGCTGCCGATGTGCATTCTGCCGGTGTAAAGGAACATTACGATGTAGTCTACGGCTGGCCGGGTGATGACGAAAAGGAGGACAAACCGGAACAATGCATCTTCACCCGTGAATTCGGAGAAAACGTAGATGACTGGTATGCCCACAACAACAATAACCGTGCAAGCCGCAGTTGGGGTGAACGTCCGCTGCTGATACAGGCACTTTCTCTGGCTAAAAGTTATGATGAGATGTACCGCACTACCGGTCAGTTTATCGGTGGCACACAGTGGCATCCATTCGATCACCAGCGTGGTTATCACCCCGATCCATACTGGGGAGGCATTTATGACGCTTTCCGTCAGAAAAAGTATGCGTATGAAATGTTCCGCAGCCAATCTCCGGCAAGCCTCCAACATCCGTTGGCAGAATGCGGACCGATGATATTCCTTGCTCATGAAATGTCACAATTCTCCGATAAGGATGTAGTAGTATTCAGTAACTGTGACTCCATCCGCCTTTCTATCTACGATGGAACAAAAACATGGACCAAACCTGTGGTACATGCCAAAGGGCATATGCCGAACGCACCTGTCATCTTCGAAAATGTATGGGATTTCTGGGAAGCGCGCGGATACAGTTATACTCAAAAGAACTGGCAGAAAGTAAATATGGTTGCCGAAGGTATTATCGACGGGAAAGTAGTATGTACCCAAAAGAAAATGCCTTCCCGCCGGTCTACCAAACTTCGCTTGTATGCAGATACTCAAAAAGTAAACTTGGTAGCGGACGGTTCGGATTTTATAGTAGTAGTTGCCGAAGTGACGGACGATAGCGGAAACGTTCGTCGTCTGGCAAAGGAAAATATCGTATTCACGGTAGAAGGGGAAGGAGAAATCATTGGTGACGCAAGGATCGGTGCCAACCCTCGTGCCGTAGAATTCGGTTCGGCTCCTCTGCTGATCCGTTCCACACGAAAAGCCGGGAAGATTAAAGTGAAAGCTCATGTACAATTTGAAGGGACTCAGGCTCCGACTGCCGCTGAAATGGAATTTGAAAGTGTTCCTGCGGAGCTTCCTTTCTGTTATGATGAGAAGTACTGTATTAGTCAGGACACACCCTCATTAACTGTAAAAGCTACTTTATCCGAGAATGCAACCGACGGCAAAGTGCAACTGACAGAAGAAGAACGACAACGGGTGTTGGATGAAGTGGAACGGCAACAAACTGAATTTGGAATAGAAAAGTGAGCTTGGTCGAAACTGAATGACAGATCAATATGCTTCATTCTTTCAGACCTGAGTTATATCGAACATAGGCTATTAGCAAAAATGAATAAGCTAATAGCTAATCTGGTTTTGCTAATAGCAAATTCAGTTTTGCTAATAGCTAATTTTTGGCTTGCTGACACCTTAATTTCGGGACTTCAAAATCCAGTAAAGTCTAAAAGTCCATATTAGGTTTTTCAAAAATGCATAAATGAAGAAAATAAGTTCTCACGGAAAGGGAATAATGGTGATATATATATACATAAACCTTAAACAGGCTCTGTTTTTATATCCTATCATGAAATATTTCCCGAACATAGTGGGAACCGGTAGCAAGAATCGTGTTTCTAAAAAAGCAAATAGGCGTTACAAAGCTTATAGATGTGTTTTTATAGGTTTATTTACCCCTTTTGTTCTTTTTGAAAAGCCTAATACTGGATTTTTAGACTTTACTGGAATTTGAGAATGAAAAATGAGGTAGTTTAGATCGAAATACAGCATTTAATGTAAGTACTTAAATATGACATTCGCTTTTGTTGAATCTTTGCTTCGGATCATTGCTTTGGGGCTGTTTCCAGTTCAGCTTTAGCACTGAAATTCTCGCGAAATTTCAATGAATATCTTCGATGATAAAAAAGATAAGTTATAAAATTCAGTTTCTTTTTTAAAGATAAAATAGTATCTTTGATGCAAGATTCATTTCCACTAATATAATATACAATGAAGAAACACTTCTTTTTTATATTTATGTTTCTCTTGATGACGAGAATCTGTGCTTTTGCCTACCCTAACATGATTGTTGAACATTATACGGCCGAACGAGGCTTACCCAATAATATCGTCAATTGTACACTTAAAGGGCAGGACGGATTTGTATGGTTCGGCACCTGGTACGGACTATGCAGTTTCGACGGTACCAAATTCCGTTCCTATGATAATCATGATGGATTTTACTCCGCAGATATTCCTCCCCGTAAGATTCAGCGTATTGTAGAAGACAGGAACGGATACCTTTGGATCAAGACTATCGACCGCAAACTCTATCTGTTTGATAAGAAACATGAAAGTTTCCACGCAGTGTATGACGATGTAAAAGAGTACTCTGAAAATATTCAGATTATCAAGATACAGACGACAGATGACGGAGACGTACTGCTGCTGACCAAAGATAAAAGCCTGCTGCGTGCAAATACAGACCAGAACGGTAAAATCACCATGAAGCAGTTGCACGATTCGCGTCCCAATGTCAACGTCTACGACTTACGCCTCAAGCATAATGTGTTTTGTGAAACTGCCGAGTTTATCAATTGGATCGGTATGGACTATCAGATTCTTTCATTGAGAAAAGGAGAGGCTCTGAAAGATAAGCCTGTCGACTTTATTCAAAAGAAAGTTTCTGCCAATCCGGACCAGTTCACTTGTGCTTCCTACAGTTCCAAATTCTTATGGCTGGGAGATAAGAACGGACATATTTATAGCGTCGATCCGCAAAATGGAGTAGTCAACCGCTACGAAATACCGGAGATTGATCAACCGATTTCCAATATACTGGTCACTGAATCAGGATTAATGTATATCACCACCGTTGATGGTGCGTATGAATATAACATCGGCTACAAACAACTGACCAAACTACCGTTCTCCATCGCAGGGAAAAAAGTAGGAATGATATTCAATGACAAGTATGACAAAATTTGGTTTCAGGAAGGTAATGAGGCATTGACGTACTATGATCCTCTGAACAAAAGCAATCATCGCTTTCCTTTCCCCAAACAAAATGCCATCGGTAACTTTGAAAAGCAGGATGCCGGTGAACAGGGTATGTTTTTCCTCACCCCCGGTGGAGAAATTCTGCTCTTCGATAGGGAAAAACTGGAAATGACCCGTATCAATCAACTGAAACCTTTTTCCGACGACCTTCCCGATCAGCTCTTCTTTCATCTGTTGCTGGATAAAGACGGTATTCTTTGGCTGGCATCTACAGGCAGCGGAGTATACAAGGTTAACTTTCCCAAGAAGCAATTTCAACTGCTGACAGAAGTTTCTCCTGTCCCTGTAGACACAGAAAGAGCGACCTCTTGGAATCAGGGGATACGTGCACTGTATCAGGCTAAGAATGGAGACATCTGGGTCGGTACCCGTTGGCAGGCACTTTATCGTCTGGATAGCAACGGGCAGATAAAACAGGTTTTTACGGATCAGAATTATCTGATAGGCGCCGTATATCATATCATGGAAGATAAAGAAGGAAACTTGTGGTTTTCCACTAAGGGAAACGGACTTGTCAAAGCCGAACCGGATATGAACTCACCACATGGTCTGCGTTTTACCCGCTATAAGAATGATCCCAAGAATCCGAATTCTATCAGTAACAATGATGTGTATTTCACTTATCAGGATAGTCAGGAGCGTATCTGGGTCGGTCTGCTAGGCGGAGGGCTGAACTTGATTTCCGAAGAAAACGGGACACTTGTATTCAAGCATAAATACAACGGACTGAAACAATATCCCGCTTATGGTCTGTATATGGAAGTCCGTACAATGACAGAAGATGAAGACGGGCGTATCTGGGTAGGTACGATGGATGGTCTGATGTCTTTTGACGGACATTTTACGACTCCCGAACAGATTCAGTTTGAGACGTACCGACAGATCAGCGATCGTTCCAATGTGGCAGACAATGACATTTATGTACTATATAAAGACAGTGATTCGCAAATTTGGGTGAGTGTATTCGGCGGAGGTCTGAATAAGCTGGTCCGCTATGACAAAGAAAAACGTGAACCGATATTCAAGTCATATGGCATACGTGAAGGAATGAATAACGATGTGGTCAAGTCCATCGTGGAAGATAAAAACGGAAATTTGTGGTTTACTACCGAAATTGGTCTGTCCTGCTTTAATAAGGCGACAGAGCAGTTCCGTAACTACGACAAATACGATGGTTTCCTGAATGTTGAACTGGAAGAAGGCAGTGCGTTGCGTGCATTGAACGGAGACTTATGGCTTGGTTCGCGACAGGGGATTCTGACATTCTCTCCTGATAAACTGGAGACACAACATACCAACTATGACACCCGTATCGTAGACTTTAAAGTATCCAATCGTAATCTGCGAAGTTTGAACGACTGTCCGATTCAGGAGTCTATCACATACACCGATGCACTTCAATTGAAGTATAATCAGTCTATGTTCACAATCGAATTTGCCGCATTAAATTTCTACAATCAGAATCGCGTATCTTATCGTTACATACTCGAAGGGTATGAGAAAGAATGGCACTATAACGGCAAAAACCGTATTGCTTCTTATACCAATGTTCCTCCCGGAGACTACGTATTCCGTGTAGAAACGATGGATGAAGCCAATCCGGAACTTGTATCCACATGCACATTGGCTGTCACCATTCTCCCGCCGTGGTGGCTGAGTTGGTGGGCAACTCTTATCTATGTAATCCTTGGCATCGCGGCCCTCTATTTCGGTCTGCGCCTGGCCTTCTTCATGATTAAGATGAAGAACGACATTTATATCGAGCAGAAAGTCTCGGAAATGAAAATCAAGTTCTTCACCAATATTTCTCATGAGCTTCGTACTCCTCTGACACTGATAAAAGGGCCGATACAAGAACTGAAGGAGCGGGAAGAACTGTCTCCGAAAGGACTGCAATACGTGGACCTGATGGAAAAGAATACGAACCAAATGTTACAACTGGTCAATCAGATTCTTGATTTCCGAAAGATTCAGAATGGCAAGATGCGTCTGCACGTATCATTGATTGATTTCAATGAAATGATAGCTTCCTTCCAAAAAGAATTCCGTGTACTTTCGGAGGAAAATGAAATCAGTTTCACATTCCAACTGCCGGACGAACCGATTATGGTATGGGCAGATAAGGACAAACTGAGTATTGTTATCCGCAACGTCATATCGAACGCGTTCAAATTTACTCCTTCTGGTGGAAGTATTTATGTAACTACCGGATTGACAGATGATGGAAAATCCTGCTATGTACGGGTAGAAGACAACGGTGTCGGCATTCCGCAAAATAAGCTGAGTGAAATTTTCGAGCGTTTCTCACAAGGAGAGAATGCGAATAATCCACATTATCAGGGTACGGGCATCGGTCTGGCACTTTCCAAAGAAATAGTAAACCTGCATCACGGTATCATCCGTGCCGAAAGTCCGGAAGGGCAGGGGGCCGTGTTTATTGTAGAGCTATTGCTGGACAAGGACCATTATCGTCCGTCGGAAGTAGACTTCTATGTCAGTGATACGGAAACTGCTCCCGCCGCTACAGACAAGAAGATGGTTATCGATTCAGAAAAGGAACCGGAGGAGGAACTGGAAATTGATGCTTCATTACCGACTCTTCTGCTGGTAGAGGATAATAAAGACCTGTGCCAGCTGATAAAACTGCAATTGGAAGATAAATTCAATATCCATATAGCCAATAACGGCGTAGAAGGACTGAAGAAAGTGCATCTGTATCATCCGGACATCGTAGTGACCGATCAGATGATGCCGGAAATGGACGGACTGGAAATGCTGCAATCTATCCGGAAGGATTTTCAGATCAGCCATATCCCTGTCATTATTCTGACAGCCAAGAACGATGAAGGTGCCAAGACCAAAGCGATCACTCTGGGTGCGAACGCATATATAACCAAGCCATTCAGCAAAGAGTATCTGTTGGCACGGATCGATCAGTTGCTCGGCGAACGGAAACTGTTCCGCGAACGTATCCGCCAGCAAATGGAGAACCAGACGACAACGGAAGAAGACAGCTACGAACAATATCTGGTGAAGAAAGATGTGCAGTTCCTTGAAAAGATACACCAAGTGATCGAGGAAAACATGGACGACAGTGATTTCAATATTGATACGATCGCTTCCGGCATCGGACTGAGCCGTTCGGCATTCTTCAAAAAGCTGAAAAGCCTTACCGGACTGGCACCTGTCGACCTGGTAAAGGAGATTCGCCTGAATAAATCGATCGAACTGATTAAAAATACGGATTTGAGTGTTTCGGAAGTGGCGTTTGCTGTCGGATTCAAAGATTCGGGCTACTATAGCAAGTGTTTCCGCAAAAAATATAATCAGACTCCCCGTGAATATATGAATGAATGGCGGAAAGGATAGAAAGACCGATTACAAAATACTTTCTTAATCGTCTTTTTTAAAAACCTATTAAGATTCGGAAGAATGAACAAGATTAAGAAAGTATTATCAGCATGGATGTTGGTTGCCTGTGTACTACCTGTGACAGCCCAATATCCGGTGATCCCCGACTCGGTAAAAGAAAGAGGAGCAAAACAAGAAGCAGAGTTCGAACAGAAATCAAATGCGGCATGGGAAAAAGCCTTGCCAACAGTTTTGGAAGAAGCAAGGTTAGGAAGACCTTACAAACCTTGGGCCTCCAAACCGGAGGATTTGATAAAAAGTAATATTCCGGCCTTCCCCGGTGCGGAAGGTGGTGGTATGTACACTCCCGGCGGTCGTGGAGGCAAAGTGATTGTGGTAACTTCCCTGGAAGATTCCGGTCCCGGCACATTCCGCGAAGCCTGTGAAACCGGTGGTGCACGTGTTATCGTATTTAATGTGTCAGGTATTATTCGCCTGAAAAGCCCGATCAGTGTACGCGCCCCTTATGTAACCATTGCCGGACAAACAGCTCCAGGTGACGGTATCTGCCTAAAAAACTATACTTTCTCCATTCAAGCCGACAATGTAATTGTCCGTTTTATCCGCTCACGCATGGGAGTTGACATCAAACAAAAAGGAGACGACGCTATGAACGGCATCAAAAACCACCAAAATATTATCATTGACCACTGCTCCATGAGTTGGAGTACCGATGAATGCGCCACTTTTTATAATAATCGCAATTTCACTCTCCAATGGTGCATCATCAGCGAAAGCCTTGCCAACTCCATTCATGAAAAAGGAGCTCACGGCTATGGAGGCATTTGGGGAGGACAGACTGCAACTTTTCATCACAACTTATTGGCTCATCACACCAACCGTACTCCTCGTCTTTGCGGAAGCCGTTATACTGGTAAACCGGAAGAAGAAAAAGTTGATTTATTCAATAATGTAATCTATAATTATGGTAGTGACGGAGCTTATGCCGGCGAAGGAGGTTCCTACAATTTCATTAACAACTATTATAAACCGGGACCTTTCAGCGCTACAAAAGGTTCTTTTAAACGTTTGTTTACCGCATACGCCGACGATGGAACGAATAAGAATGAAGCCGGTGTCCACGGTATATTCTACTTTAATGGTAATTATATGGACCCTACTTGTTCTAAACTCACCGATAAACAAAAAGAAGCTCTTTACAAAGTGAACAGAGACAATGCCTACGGACTGGTAATCAAAAACGACTTTGCACCTGAAAAAAAGTTGTTGTCCTCTAAAGCTTTCAATATAGCCGAACGTACTTCCTTGCAATCTGCGAAAAAAGCATATAAAGACGTGCTCGAATATGCCGGTGCTTCGTATCGTCGTGACATAATAGACAAACGCATTGTAGAAGAAACCCGCAAAGGTAATTATACTTATGAAGGTTCCCACGGTAGCACCAACGGCATGATAGACCAGCCATCGGATGTAGGAGGATGGCCGGAATATAAATCGGAAGTAACTTTAGTCGATACCGATGGTGACGGTATGCCGGATGAATGGGAAAAGAAAAATAATTTGGATCCGAACGCCCCTGCCGATGGTACTAAGTATAGTTTAAGTCCGGAATACACAAATCTGGAAGTATATATGAACAATCTGGTCAATCATTTATTCCCCACAAAGAAATAGAATTTTGACACATAACACTTCCAAACAGACACAGGAAAGCGGAAAGTATATAGCAATACTTCCGCTTTTTTGTTAC
>OGON01001379.1_pt1 | contig 16838 bp, 14 predicted proteins | sample 1552671 | NCBI WGS metagenome assembly OGON01 (sample SAMEA2580136, study PRJEB22360) | human gut metagenome | biome: human gut; feature: human-associated habitat; material: faeces | place: Denmark | collected 2008/2010 | reverse complement strand
AAAATACGGGTTGAAATAGCCGAAATCCGCAATTCCCCGTGTGAAATCGCCGTTTCAGGATCCAAAAACGGCGATTTCACACGGGGAATTGCTCAAAGCGGCGATTTCAACCCGTATTTTGGCGTTCGATACGCTCGCGCTGTCGGCGCGGCCGTACGTTTCGTGCCTGTTACTGGTCCGAGAGGCGCTCCCTCCCTTCCGCGCGTACTGTACACTGGTGTGACGTGCGCGTTATTGTTGCTGATTGCTCTGCTGAATATTCCGGTCGCCTCAGTGCGTCGCTTCCTCCCGCGAAGCGCGTTCTGCTCATAAAGGCCGACAACAGTCTGCTGATCTTCTCCGAACTCGGCTCATACAAGCCGCTCAACTGGATGGCTGCGCCCTGCACTTTGAAGGACGTCACCCCGGACTCTGTTGAGGCCGCGGACGGGCCTACCCCCGAGCATATCCTTCGCGTCTGCGCCGACAAGACCAGCGACGTCTTGGAAGTCTCCCTGTACCACGTCTACTCCGACACCACCTATGACCTCGGCATCGATCCCGGCCTCATCAAGGACGGCGTCGAAGACCACCTCCAGCGTTATCTCTCCGAACAGATCGACCGCATCGGCCCCGGCTCCAAGCTCATCCGCCGCGAATACCCCACCGCAATCGGCCCCGTCGACATCATGGCCCTCAACGCCGACGGCGAGCACGTCGCCATCGAGATCAAACGCCACGGCGGCATCGACGGCGTCGAGCAGCTCACCCGCTACTGCGAGCTCCTCAACCGCGACCCCCTCCTCGCCCCCGTCCACGGCATCTTCGCCGCCCAGACCATCACCCCTCAGGCCCGCGTCCTCGCCCAGGACCGCGGTTTCGAATGCCTCATCCTCGATTATGACGAGATGAAGGGTAGGGAAGATGATTCCCTTCGCCTCTTCTGAACACGCCTGAACACACCGCGATGGCGCGTTACCTGCGTTGCGTCTCAGTCGCGGTACCTTTGTACCGCTTCCTTCGGTGCGTCTTGGTACCGCGCGCATCGCGGCGTGTTCAGGGGTGTGTTGTGTGGTGGCGCGTTGCCGGCGTTGCTCCTCAGTCGCGGTGCGCTCAGGCGGTATGCATGCGGCCCAGGGCGATGGCGGTGCGTAACACGTAGGCTTCGCGCGCGTCGGCGGCGTCCCAGCCAGTGGTTTCGGCGGCCCGCTTCAAACGGTACCGCACCGTGTTCGGGTGTACGCTCAATTCCTTGGCCGTGGTCTCCAACGAGCCGCCGTTGCGCAGGAACGTGGACACGGTTTCCAAAGTAGGATCGTCCGGCCCCGCCGTCTGCAGACTGGCATATACCGTATTCACCAGCTCGTCCACGGCATCCTGATCTCCCAGCAGCGCCCGCTCAGGCAGCACGTCATCGGCACGCATCGGGCGCGGAACCTGCGGCAATGCGGGAGCCGCCGCAATCGCCGAACGGACCGCCTGCACCGTGCGGCAGGCACCCTCGACACCGCGGCGCAAAGGTCCCAGGCACACCGGCGCCTTCGTCGAGAACGCCGACAGCGTATTGGTACACGTTACATCGGGCGTCGCCGCCGCACGCGGCATGATCAGCGCCACGCACAGACCGTTCGTCGTCCCCGTCACGCACGGCCCGCCGCCCAGATCATGCACGGTCCTGCGGATCGCGGCCCTTGTGCCCGCCATCGTGTGCAACGGCTTGCCACCGATGGCAAAGCACAGAAAATCATCCGAAAAATCAAGAATCCCCAGAATCGCCGCGGCACGCTCATCCGCCAACCCATTGACCAGACACGCGAACGCCACCGATTCCAGTCGGGAATCGGCGTCATCCTGAGCGGAACCACTGCTCAGCAGGTCAAGGAAGTCAACGGAACCATGCTCCGTGTCGAAATCGGTCATACCGTCCAGCATAGCCGAACCGTCTGCAAGCGTCACCAGTCGTCACCGGATGTCCGCGTTGCGCCGCGCCCGCTGCGACTCCCCCCAGAACGTGAGCACCACGAATCCGAACACGAACGCCACCGGCAGCATATGCCGCTCGAAATTGTTCGCGGGCGCGGTGATCATCACGCCCATGAGCAGCAGCAGCGGCAGATGTATGACCAGTGTGCGCCACCGGCGAAGCACCACTTCGGCCGCGCCGATCAGCAGCGTCATCATCACATACAGGTTGCCGTGAGCCACCCATCCCAGCACCGGAATCTCACCGAACTGCTTTGCGCCCTCGGCGATGGACTGCCGCCACTCGCTGCACCAGTATTTGATCCACGTGGTCTGGTCTGTCACATAATCGCTGTTCACGTAGTAATCCATCGACACGTACGGCTGATCCATCGGGTTGAAATAGCCGAAGCACTTCGCCAGCAGCGCGTCGATGGCGGTGACGGGATCGGCCTTGACGATCTGCCACCAGGCGCTATTGAACCGGGCCATGTCCTCCTGCGTGACCGACCGCCAGCGGTAGCTCACCTTCTTCGACTGGATGCCGGACGACTTCACCGGGTCGGCATCCTGCGGCTGGTAGGCGTCGGCCATCTGATCGAGATTGAAGATCGGCGCGATCTCCTCCCTGGCGGACTGCGGTATGCTGCCCGGATTGCGCTTGGCGATGCGGGCGATCTGCTGCAGCTGGACGCCGTGGCTTTCGATCGGATCGCCGCTGATGATCGCACCGGTGCGGGTCAGCATCACGACGCCGCCATGCAGCACGATGACCGGCAGCAGCAACGCGACGACGTACGCCTTCCAGCGGCGATGGTCGGAAAGCAGCGCAAGAATCAGCTGCAGCACGATGATGTACCAAGCGTACTTCGCGCTCGCCAGCATCACCACGCAGGCCAGGATCAATGCGATAAGGCTGCGGCGGCGCAGCCTGACCACCTTGTCGCCCTTGCCTCGCCACGTACGGAACAGCTCGTACCACACGCCGAACGCCCACACGAACGAGAACGCGAACAGAGGCGATTTCGTCAGCGAGATCGTCGAGAACACCGCGAGCGGACAGCATAGGAAGAACAGGATAATCACCAGACGCGAGAACCATCCCGAGGCGCCTTCGGGCAGGCGTCCGTTCCCGGCACATGCCCGCGCCGCGAAGCCGGGGGAGGCGTACCCGCGCTCCGGATGCGTGAAATCAAGCATGACCAGTGCCATCAGCCCGCGTTCGGGATGCGTGAAGTCAATGCCGGCGCGGCGCGGCAGCCACGGCAAGTTGAAGAACCGGTTGGCGGTGGCGGCGCAGCAGAACGCGGCGAACAGGAACTGCGCGGATGACAGCACCACGAATCCGACATCGTTGGAATCGGTGAAATACCGGGAGACCGACAGCACGGCACCATACAGTACCGTCAGCACGATGTTGTGCTGATCGGTCAGGTACGTCGGATTCGACGGCCATATGTAGTGCGCGGTCGGATAGATGTCCATCGGCACGAATGAGAAGAATCCGATATACGGCTGATCCAGGCCGGTCCATTGGTTCCAGGCCCAGCTGAACTCGCGAGCCTGAGAGCGGATGTCGGCGCCGAACGCGGACAGCAGCGTCGTCGGCACCCAAAGCCAGCCGATGAACAGGATCAGTGCGATTTTCCACCACCGGTCGGTGGCACGTACGCATACCCGGGCGAGGAACCGTCCGGTCCGGCTGACCCACGAGCCGGGAGCGGATGCCAGGAGCCGCGCGGCCGCGCGACGTGCGCCCGCCGGAATCAGGCGCCGTGGATGCAGGCCGTTCTTGCCGCTGGCCCAGCCGAACACCGGTATGCCGTTCGCCCAGCGAGTCATTGCGACCACGGCGGCGAATGGTACAAGGAATCCGACAACGGCAAACAACCAGTTCACCGCGCCGAAATCCGCGATCGAGGAGTCTGCCCAGTAGAGCGGCCCCCCCGCCACGCACAAGGCGATCCACAGGCAGGCCGCGACGGCCAGCGTCCATCGCGCCACGGCCGCGAGACGCGCGAGGGCGATGCCGGTGGCGCGTCGTGACCTGCCGCCGCTGCCTCCGCGCCCGCCGCGGGCCGGGGTGGCGCTGGAGTGATCCGTGATGTGAGCTGTGGTCATGTCATGGTATTCTACCGATGCGCCTTGAACGGCGGCGATCGTGCCATTGCCGGCATTTGCCGTAGGACGATATCGGGCATAATCTGAAGGCATGTCGGAAACAACAAGGGGAATCATTCCAAACATGCCACGCACCACCGAGGTGGCTGACAATGTGATTGCGGTGGTGGAAACCGCATCGACCAATACGCTGGCGCGGCAGATGCTGCGCGACGGCACCATGGCGCCTCCGGCCGACGGGGGTGCCGGTGTGGCCGTGGTGGCCACTGATGTGCAGAGCGCGGGCCGCGGCCGGCTGGAACGCACATGGGTGAGTGCTCCCGGCGAATCGATGACCTGCTCGTACATCGCCACGCTGCCGGTGGGCGTGATCGCCGACGGCAGCGTAAACGGCTGGCTGACGGTGATCGCCGGGTTTGCCGCGCTGGATGCGCTGCGGGGCGCGCTCGCCGAATGTGGGGTGGCCAGTGAAGATTGCGGTCTGCGGCTCAAGTGGCCGAATGACCTGTTCTGCCAGGGACGCAAGCTGGGTGGCATCCTCACCGAGATGGTGCCGCTGCCCGGGCGCGATGACAGCGCGGCGCTGGTGATCGGCATCGGCATCAACCTCGCGATACCGGCCGACCGGTTGCCCACGGAGCAGTCCACGTCACTGCAACTGCATGTGCAAGGGCTGCCCGATGCCCGGACACTGCGTGATATGATCGCCGCGCATATCGTGCGGTCGCTGAGTTCCCGACTGAGCGGTTTCGTGGCAGACCCGCATGCCGCCGCCGAGCGGCTGCGCGAGGAGACCTCCCGCGTGTGCTGGACGCTGGGACGTCGTGTTGAGGCGCGCTTTACCGATGGTTCGGTGCTGACCGGTACGGCGACGGCGCTGAACGCCGACGCGTCGCTGAGCGTGCGTGACGATGCGGGCGAAAACCATGTCGTGCACACGGCCGACGTCGGCGTATTGCCGCTGTAGTCGCAGCGAACGGTTCTCAATAAGAAAGGTGTGAGCCTGCATCCGTCCGAAATGAACAAAGAATATGGAAGAAGCCCGGAATTCCGGGCTTCTTCCATAGGAGCGTTTGTGCGGGAATGTTAGAAATCCTCGCACAAACGCTATTGAGAACCGTTCGCTGCGACAACAGCGACGCGAATCAGAACAGCTTGGCCAGACCGGTCGCCGCGAGCGACGCGACGACGGCCTTGATGACATCGCCGATCACGAAGCCCATCGACGCAATCGCCACGGTCGTGAACGGAACATGCATGACCATGGACTGAATCGTGATGCCGAACAGGTACAGCACCACCGCGCTGCCTGCCTGACGCCAGCTGAGCATCAGACCTGCCAGCATCATGACGAAGGTCTGCAGCGTGATCGGCACCGGGGTGCCAGGGATCGAAATCTCACCAGCTGCCGAAGCGAGCCACATGAGGACGGCGAACAGCACCGGCTTGCCGATGGTCGAAGCCAGCATACGGCCGCGCTGGGCGGTGGAAACAGTACGTTCGGACATGAATAACCCCTCTCGATGATGAAAGAACGGACGGCGAGTGTCCCTCCGTTGTCGCCAATGATAGAAAGCCCTCGCCTTAGACGGCCTGTCGGGAACATACAAAAGTCGAGACGGCCTTTTGTGGATGTTCGCCGGTTACGGTGCCGGAACTTACGTGGCCGTTTGTCTTCGCTCTACAAAATATCGCCGCCGTTTTTGTCGAAAACTTGACTCCGCGCTCGCGCGCATACGGCGATAGTGGAATATATGGGAAATATCGTCAAAAAAATACTCGTCGCCAACCGCGGCGAGATCGCGCTGCGCGTGGTGAGAACCGCCCGGGAGATGGGGATTTCCACGGTGGCGGTGTACTCCGAACAGGACCGCAACGCCCAGTACGTCCAGCTGGCCGACGAGTCGTACCTGCTGTCGGGTGACACATACGCGAGCACATACCTCAACGAGGACCTGTTGATCGGCATCCTGCACCGGTCCGGCGCGAACGCCGTGCACCCCGGCTACGGATTCCTATCCGAGGTGCCGAGCTTCGCCGACAAGGTCGAGAAAGCGGGCGCGATCTGGGTGGGGCCGCATCCGCAGGCGCTGATCGACCTCGGCGACAAGATCACCGCGCGTCGCGTGGCGAAGTCCGCGCAGGTGCCGCCGGTGCCGGGCATCAGCGAGCCGGTGCGCGAGCTGCGCACGCTGCTGGACTTCTCGCACACGTACGGCTACCCGGTGATGATGAAGCGCACCGACGGCGGTGGCGGCCGAGGCATCACCGTCGTGCACGACGATGACGAGATGCGTCGCTTCTACCTGAACCATGACGCGATGCAGGGCGGCGACCTGGACGAGTACTTCATCGAGAAGTTCATCGACAAGGCCCGCCACGTGGAGACCCAGTGCGGCCGCGACCGTTTCGGCGACTTCACCGTGTACTCGACGCGTGACTGCTCTGTGCAGCGGCGCAACCAGAAGCTCGTCGAGGAGGCCCCCGCTCCGTTCCTGCCGGACGAGGTCATCAACCAGCTGGAGACGTATTCGCGCAGCCTGTTCAACAAGGTCGACTACATCGGTCTGGGCACGTGCGAGTTCATGGTGACCCCGCATCGCAAGGTGTACTTCCTGGAGGTCAACCCGCGTTTGCAGGTCGAGCACACGGTCAGCGAGGAGGTGTGCGGGCTCGACCTGGTGCGCGAGCAGATCGATATCGCCGACGGCGGCCACCTGACACCGGCCCCCGCGCCGCGCGGCCACAGCTTCGAGCTGCGCATCACCAGCGAGGATCCGGCGACGAACCTGACGCCGTCCTCCGGCACGCTGGAGCGCATCGTCTGGCCGTCCGGCCCCGGCCTGCGCATCGATACCGGCGTGGAGCAGGGAGACACGGTCTCGCCGAAGTTCGATTCGATGATGGGCAAGGTCGTGATCACTGCGCAGAGCCGTGAGGCGGCTGTCGCCCGCGTGCGCCGCGCGCTCGACGAACTCGTGATCGAGGGCGTGCCGACCCCGGCCAGCCTGTTCAAGCAGATCTTCAACGACGATGAGTTCACCGCCGAGCATGGTCATCTCTTCGACGTGAGCACGAAGTGGCTGGAGCGCAAGTATCTCAACCATGAGCCGCAGACCGTGCGCTCGGGACAGCCGGCGTCGCTCAGCGGCGAAGGCCAGGACGCCGGCGCGAAGGCCCCGACGAGCGAAAGCTTCGTCATCGAGGTCGACGACCGCCGCGTCAAGCTCACCGTGCCGACCGACATCGTCAACAACCTCATGGGAGCGGGGCGTTCGCGCGGAGCCAAGCGCCCGTCGCAGCCGCTGCGAGGCCAGGGGCTGCACGCCATCGCGGAGAAGAAGGAGCGCAACGACGGCAAGTCCGGCGTCATCGCCTCGCCCATGCAGGCGGTGGTCACGCGCATCAACGTCGCGGAAGGCCAGTCCGTCACCAAGGGCGACCTGCTGGTGGTGCTGGAGTCGATGAAGATGGAGAACTACGTGTACGCGCCGGTCAACGGCACGGTCGCGAAGATCTTCGTCGCGCCCGCCACCGGCGTCGAGGCCGGCGAGACGCTGGTCGCGATGGACGTCGACGGTGCCAAGGCGCGCGACAAGTCCGGCGCGGTGGATGACGGCGGCAAGTCCGCAAGCACCGCGAAGAGCGGCAAGGAGGGCAAGTGATGACCGATATCATGAACTCGCCGGCCGTGAAACAGGTCATGAAACAACCTGGGCACGTCTCGGCGGACGGCGCCGCACAGGCGCAGGGCGAGCAGCCGATCCGCGCAGCGGTGGTACGCGCGGCGGAACTCGCGCGTGACGCTGAATCCAACGCGCGCACCCGCCAGCACGCCAAGGGCAAGATGACCGCCCGCGAGCGGCTCGGGCTGCTGCTCGACACCGGCTCGTTCGAGGAGATCGGCCGGTTCCGCGGCGGCGACATCAACGGCGGCAAGGCCGGTGACCTGTACCTGCACGTCACCGTCAAGCCCGATGCCACATTCTCGATGCGCGGCCATGATATCGTCATGGACCTGCCCGTCACCGTGGGCCAGGCCGTGGCCGGTGGCAAGGTCGAGGCCAAGGATATCGACGGCAATCCCGTTACCTTCAAGGTGCCGGCAGGCTCCAGCTCCGGCGCGGAAGTCAAGCTCACGGGACTTGGCGTCCAGCGCAGCAACCAGCCGGGCGATCTGATCGGCCGTGTGCAGATCATGGTCCCCGCCAAGCCGGGTCTGGCCGTCAAGCACGCCGCCAAAGAATTCGACGAAAAAGCCGGCGACTATCTCAGCCTGTAATCAGGAGGTGAACAATGGCGCGGTTAGCCAACCAGATGAAGCAGTTATACGCGATGTGCGCAACCGCGCTCGTGATGGGCAGGGCCGATCTCGACGGAGCCGATGACGTCGGCTTCGACATCGAACTGCCCATCTTCACCGTCGGCCAGACCGCCGAGTTGGCCAACATTCACCCCCAGACTCTCCGTCAGTACGACCGCCTCGGTTTGGTTCGTCCGCAGCGCACCGATGGCGGCGCACGCCGCTACTGCCTGCGCGACATTGCCCGCCTGACCCGAGCTCAGCGCCTGAGCCAGGATGAGGGCATCAACCTTTCCGGTATCGCGCGCATTTTGGTCCTCGAAGAAGAGAATCGCCAACTGCGCCGCGAAGTCAAACGCATGCAAACCGGCGACCAGGAGAGCGTTTTCGCCGCAGGCCGTGACGGCAATATCGTGGAGATACAACGCTCCAACCGCGCCCGCCTCTGGCGCAACGCCATCCGCCGCGAAACCCGCGAACTGCCCGGCCGCGATACTGCCGCCGATATCGCTGCCGGCGCCACCGGCGACTCCAACTACACTCCCGCCGACTCCAAGTCCATGGTCCTGTGGGGTTGGTGAGTCTGGCCGCATTGCTTCGATTCCTTCTCCATTCGTAAAACTGTTTGTTATCTCACATCGGGCAGCTGCCGAAAAGCACGAATCTTCTTGACGGAGATGTCAAGGTTTGTTACGGTGACGTGCGAAAACCGATTCGTAAGGGGTGCTTTAGGCTGAGACGGTATGTGCCGAACCCTTCGAACCTGTGAGCTAACACTCGCGTAGGGAATGCGACGGTTGAACTCCTCTGTTCGGCTCGGCATCCCATATGCGCGTTGAGAGAGAGGAAGCGTATGTCAATACGCAAGGAGCTGACCGCCCAGAACGTACTGCTGGGTTTCCAGCATGTGCTTGTTTCCAACGTCTGGCTTGATCCGGTGTTTGTGGCCGGAGCAATCGGCTTACCTATTGCCCTGTCGTCGAACATGATTAACGCCATCTTCATCGTCTCTGGTCTGGTTACTTTGGTTCAGGCCACTCGGCTGGTTCGCCTGCCGGTGGTGCAGGGGCCGTCAGCCGCGTTTGACGCGTTGATGATCGCGGCAGGTACGGCCGGCATGCTGGGGGCGGCGAGTTCGTCCATTCTCATCGCTTCGCTTGTGTTCCTGTTGCTGTGCCTGACCGGTGTGATAGAGCGGATGCGGTTCCTGTTCTCTCCGATGATTTCGGGCGTGGTCATCTTTATGGTCGGTGTCTCGCTGTCTGGATTCACGCTGAGCGAGTTTCTAGGCGGGGCTCCCGGCGACAAGACGTTCGCCGATCCGCACATCCTGACCGTGTCGATTCTGACCACGGCGATTGTGCTTGTCCTGTCGTTGCTCGGCAAGGGCCTGCTCAAGTCGTTCTCATTCCTCATCGCGCTCGTCGTCGGCACCGTGGTCGCCGCAGCGTTTGGCATGGTGGACTTCTCTCCTGTGGCATCCAAGGGATGGTTGGGCCTGCCGACCTTCCTGCCCTACGGTCCGTTCACATTTGACTGGAAGATCTTCGTCCCGTTCTTCATTGCCTACATGGTTGCCGTCATGGAAGCTCTCGGCGTCTATCAGGCGGCTTCTGAGATTCAGGGCACGTCCCTCGAACGCAAGCAGGTGCGCTACGGTCTTGCCGGCGAGGCGGCCGGTTCAGCCATTTCCTCGCTGATTGGTGGATTCACCACCACCGCCTACCCGCAAAATGTCGGCCTGCTCAACCTGACCGGCGAAGGCAAGTTGCGCACGCGCACGCCTGTGATCATCGCCGCTGTGCTGTTGCTGATTCTGGGCTTCGTGCCAAAGGCGGGCGCGTTGCTGTCCGTCATTCCCTCGGCAGTCGTCGGAGGCATTTTCCTGCCGGCTGCGGCCAGCCTAATCGTGACCGGCCTGCGCGCCCTGCGCAAGGTCGCTGATGACGAGCGCCGTCAAACGGTCATCGGCATGTCTCTGTTGCTCGGCATCGCCCTGCCCAAGGCGCTCTCCGGCCTGACCGGCGGCGCAAGCGTGTTCTTTGGCAACAACATCATGGTCGGTGTATTCAGCGCCATTATTCTCAATGCGCTTTTCGTCGCTCTTCCGGATTTGGTGGCGAAGCATCGTGCGCCGGCGTCCGTGGATGTTCCAGCAGCCGATCCGGCGGATGGGACTGGCGCTGCGGCGTACGATGAACGATAATGCTGGTTGATATTGGATATTGACAGGAGCGATGCAATGACTGATGTGATGGATGACGCGCGTCGTATCAAGCGCGGGATTCTGGATTTTATCCATACCTATGGCTGTGAGCAGGCCCCGGAAGAGGCGTTTGGTGCGTTGGCGCGCGACGTGTTCATCTATCAGTACACGTATGATCTGCCGTACCGTCGTTACTGCGCGGCTAAACGCGTCACCCCCGCAACGCTCAAGGATTGGCGGGAGATTCCGCCGATGCCGGTGGACGGGTTCAAGCACCTTGACCTTTCGACCATACCGACCGAGCAGTGCAGAGCCGTATTCATGACGAGCGGAACCACGCATGGCGGCAAGATGCGTGGGCGCAACTTCCACCCCGATCTTGAGGTGTGGGATGAATCAATGATTGTGCCGTTCCGTCATTTCATCATGCCGGATCGAGAGCGTATCCGCATCGCCGTGATTTCGCCGGCATGGGACATGAACCAGAACTCCTCCCTGTCGCGCTACCTTACCAAGGCCGTGGAGTGCTGCGGCAGCGAAGGCAGCGGTGTGTTCTTCGACGAGCATGGACTCAAGTTCGATGAAATCATCGCCTTCCTTAACCGTGCGGTGTCTGACGGTGAACCGGTGATGCTGATGGGTGTCTCGTCGTCCTATCTGTATCTGCTCGATTACCTGCATGAGCATGATCTGACGTTCGCGCTGGCCCCCGATAGCCGGTTGTTCGACACTGGCGGCTTCAAGAGCACTAAGCGCGACATCACCGAAGACCAGATGCTTGATGAGCTGGAACAGACACTGGGGGTGCCGCGCCACCACTGTGTCAACATGTATGGCATGACCGAGTTGAGCTCGCAGATCTATGACCAAAATATTCTGTCGTGGTATACGGATGGCACCAGCAACTATCTCAAGGCGAACCCCGCCTGGGTGCGCACGGTCTTCCTCGATCCGGAAACGCTGACTCCCGTCAAGGATGGTGAGACCGGTGTGATAGCCCATTACGACCTTGCCAATTGGAATTCATGCATCGGTATTCTGACCGAGGACCTCGGCCATCGGACCCCGGACGGATTCCTGCTGCAGGGCAGGGCGAAGGGAGCCGAGGCTCGTGGGTGCTCAATCGCGGTAGACGAGGTCATCAGTGCCAACCGTTGATGAATCCGTGAGTCAGGCCATTGATGTCTTCCACCTGCCCTCGGGAGTGGATGTTTCGGATTACGAAATCTATGAGGTCGCCACATCGGATGGGGTGAAGCGTTTGCGCTATCCGCGACTGGATGGCTCAAAGGTGACTTCCCTTGCCAAGCAGCTTGTCGATGTTCGCAACCGCACGCTTGCCGCGATGAGTGTCAACGATATTCTCGACATCGTGGCCGACGCGGCCCAACTATGGGCCGATCCGGATTTTGAGCTGCGGCGTCAGGCTGAACTGCTGATTCCCGCAATCACCGGATATGAGCCTGACATGGTGCGGATTGAGCTCAAACGGTATATGCGCCAGTTCAGGCGTCGTGAACTGCTCCGGTTCCTTGACTCCGAAATCGGTCAGCCGTCTATGCTCGACGAATTCCGGCCGAACAAGGCGGGGGGATACTCTAAATATGTGGGCCCAGCGCTCACCTATCAGGTGTTCTCCAGCAATGTGCCGGGGATTCCCGTGTGGAGCATGGCGATGACCCTGCTGGTCAAAGGCGCGATTCTTGGCAAATCTTCATTTTCCGAGCCGGTGATGCCTGCGTTCTTTGCTCGCAGCATTGCGATGGTCAATTCCGACCTCGCTGATGCCATTGCGGTGGTTCCATGGAAGGGCGGCTCGCAGCAGCTCGAGGATTCAGCCATCGATGCGGCCGATGCCGTGATTGTTTACGGTTCTTCGCAGACTACCAAATTGATTGCGGGCAAAGTCGCCGGGTCCAAGCCCTGTCTAGGTTACGGAGCAAAAGTCGGGTTGGCGTTCATTGGCCGAGAGGCTTTGCGTCCTGATACCTATGCCGATACCGTGCATCGTGTGGCTGTTGACATCGCCACATATGACCAGCAAAGCTGCCTGGCTCCGCAGACCGTGTTCGTGGAGACTGATGGAGCCCTCACCCCTCGTGAAGTGGCTCAGCTGCTCGGTGGCGAGCTTGAGAATCAGCAGCGCAAATATCCGCGCTCCGTATTGAGTGACGCCGAGAACGTGGCCATTCAGCGGGCGCGCACCGACGCTGAGATGAGAGCCTTGATGGGCGGGAAGGCCGCGGTGTTCGCCAGTGGCCATAGCACGGCATGGTCGGTGCTGTATCGAGAACTTGACGGTAGCGGTGCCGACGAGGATGTTGCTTCGCTGATGTCGCCGTTGAACCGCACCGTCAACGTGGTGGCGGTGCCAGATTTGTTGGACGCTGCCAGAAGACTGACTTCCTGCCGTGGCTGGCTGCAGAGCTGCGGTGTCGCTGTGGATTCAACCAGACTGTTTGGTCTTGCAGATACATTGGCCGAGGTCGGTGTGAATCGCATCTGTCCGCTCGGTGAGATGGATCGGGCGAAATCCGGCTGGCATCATGATGGGGGCTTCAACCTCATCGATCTGTTGCGCGCGGTGGATGTCGAACGCGGCAGCGACGCGTACAGCGATTCGTTCGATATGGATATGGAATAGGCCTGTGCTGTTGCGGGCAGCAGAGGCTGGTAGCAGGGCGAAAGGCAAGGGTAATGACAGAGCAAAGCGATATGGCACGGCGTCCAATGGTGAATCTGGATGGCAGAACAGCGATCATCACCGGTTCCGGCAAGGGCATAGGAGCGGCTGTGGCGAAATGCCTGGCATCGCACGGAGCCGCTGTCGTCATCAATTACGTACATGACGCCGCCAGCGCGCAGCGCACCGTTGAAGACATCCACTCGCTGGGAGGCTTGGCTATAGCTGTACAGGCGGATGTTTGCGATGAATCGCAATCTTCCAAGCTAGTGGGTACCGCTGTCGACTCATTCGGCGGCGTGGACATCTTAGTGAATAATGCTTTCGGACGCTTCTCCTTTGACCCGCGTCGCCGTTCCACTTTTGCTGGAGGCGATTGGGATGAGTTTAGCGCACAGATCGAGGGATGCCTGCATGGTGCATATCTGATGTGCTCACATGTGGTGCCGCTGATGCGAGCCCAGACCTCCGGGCGTATCATCAACATCTCCAGCAATCTGGTCGATTCGCCCATCGTGCCCTACCATTCGTATATCACTGCCAAAGGCGGCTTGGTCGGCATGACCCGCTCTCTGGCCCAGGAGCTGGGCGGCTTCGGCATTACCGTTAATGCCATTGCCGCAGGTTTGACGGCCGGAACCGCATCCAGCGCAGCCACCACCGAGGATGTTCGTGAACGAATCATTGCCATGACGCCTCTTGGCCGCCTTGCCCGTCCCGATGACATCGCCGGAGGGGTCGCGTTGTTGGCGTCCGACATGGCCGGCTTCATTACCGGACAATGTCTGCACGTCGATGGTGGGCTGACCATGCGCTGAGGCGCAGGGGCGGTGTGCTGACGCGCTATGGTTGTCGCATCCGATTGGTGCAATGGAATGCAGCAAGAGTAAAGGCGCCAATTGGCGTGCGGGCATGTGGACGGAGGTAACTATGCTGCTCAAAGCCGTGTTCTGGGATTTGGACGGTACTCTCATCGATTCTGAGCCGCTCTGGCATGACGGTGAGATTGAGATCGCGCACAACAATGGCGGCGAGTGGAACGAGGACCTCGGTTGGGAGTGCTCCGGCACTCCGGTACCACACGTGGCAGAGGTCATGATTGCGCATGGCTGCACATTGAGCGTTCCCGAAATCGACAAGCAGCTCAAGGATTATGTGTTCAAGGCGGAGGTCGAACGTCTGCCGTGGATTCCTGGTGTATTGGACGTGCTGCACTCGCTCAAGGAGACCGGCATTCCGTCCATGCTGGTCACCACGTCGCCGCGCCGTATGGCGGAGAACATCATGAAGCAGTCCGAGGGACTGTTCGCCGGCTACGTCTGTGGCGACGATCCGTACGAACACAAGCCGAACCCTGCGCCCTATCTGGCCGCAGCCGACAAGCTTGGCATCGCCCGTGAAGACATGGCCAAGTGCGTGGTGCTCGAGGATTCCTCGGTTGGACTTCAGGCCGGTGCGGCATCGGGCGCGACTCTGATCGCGCAGACTGGCTGGATTCGCACGGATACTTCCGGCCTGGGCCAGTTCGCGTCCATCGAATCGTATGACGGTATCGATGCGGCCGCGCTGGACGGTTTCGTGCGCCAGCGTTTGGGGGAGTAGAAATAGGCCGATTGTATCGGCATTGCATTCCGGTGTGTCGCAAGTATTTGCAATGTTTATATCAACCATTTGATGTCTGTTTTGACAAACTTCTGAAACGTTATAGAATTGTTGCCAACGAAGAAATCTGAAACGTTCTAGAAAAACCGGCGCACAGCAGCGTCGGTTGACTGGTTTTCCGCTCCGGCAAAGCATGCCCGAGTATTTTCTATGGCCAGTTTCTGAAATGTTACAGAAAAAGAAGATGAGGTCCAAGGGAGGTCATCATGACGGCAATTCAGGAAGCCGTTCCCGCCGCAGCGGGGGCAGCGCAAAGCCGTGGGGGAGAGGTGAGCAACGCGGCTGCGGCAGCCGGCAAACGTGTTCGTGCCCGCAAGCACAGCGGCGCATCGCAGAACTCATGGCAAAGCAAGCTGCGCCCCTACCTGTTCATCGCCCCGCTGGTCATTCTCTCCGGCGTCTTCATCTACTACTGCATCGGCTTCACCGTGGCCACATCCTTCACCGACTGGGACGGCATCTCCAGTGAGATGGACTTCATCGGCCTGAAGAACTACACCAAGCTGCTCGCTCCCGGCTCCGTGTTCTGGACGGCCTTGATGAATAACATCATCTTCATGGTCGTCACCGTGGTCATCCAGGCCGGGCTCGGACTGCTGCTCGCGGTGATCCTCAAGGAGCGCCTGCGCGGTTCCAGCTTCTTCAAGGCGATCTTCTTCATGCCCATCGCCATGGCCCCGGTCATCATCGCCGCCATCTTCCGCATCATCATGGATCCGAACGTCGGTGCCATCAACGAGGCCCTGCGCTTCCTGCACTTGGACTTCCTGGCCCAAAGCTGGCTTGGCGATCCGCACATCGCCCTCTACTCGATCTGTGCCATCAACATCTTTGAATGGATGGGCTTCTCGATGATCATCTACTACGCCGGTCTGATGTCTATCTCCGATGACATCTACGAAGCCGCCAAGATCGACGGCTGCGGATTCTGGAACACCCTCTTCCGCATCACCATTCCGAACCTGTCCGGCACCACCAACACGCTTATCCTGCTTGGCATCGTCGGCTCGCTGAAGACCTTCGATATCGTCATCCAGACCACAGGCGGCGGCCCTGGCCGTTCCACCGAATTCCTGAACACCTACCTGTACAAGGCCGGCGTGCAGCAGTTCAACGGCGGTCTGTCCGCGGCCATCGGCGTGATGGTCCTCATCATCGCCGTGATGCTCTCCCTGATTCAACTTGCCTTCAACAAGCGTGCCAACAACTAACGAGAGGACGTCATCATGAAGCGTAAAACCAGTGCGACGGTCATCATGTACACCGTCCTCGTATTCTTCTTCGTCATCTGGATTTTCCCGATTTACACGGCAATCACCAAGTCCCTGCAGGCAGGCGGCTGGAACAGCTACCTGTCCGTGATTAACAATAAGGACGTGCACTACTTCCGCGTGGTGTTCAACAGCTTTTTCATCTCCGTGGTCACCGCCGTGATCGTGGTGGTCATCACCTCGCTCGCCGGCTACGCCTTTGCCAAGATGAAGTTCACCGGCTCCCAGGTGATCTACGTGCTGCTGCTCGCCTGCATGGCCGTGCCGATTGCCTCCGTGACCATGCCGCTGTTCTTCACCATCAAGACATTCGGCCTGACCAACACCTACCTCGGCATGATCATCCCGTTGGTGGCGTTCAACGCCCTGCAGATGCTGTTGCTCTGGCGCAACTACTTCAACGGCGTGCCAGACGAAATCATCGAAGCCGCCCGCGTGGACGGCTGCGGTTCCCTGCGCATCTGGGCTCGTATCTTGATGCCTATCTCCACCCCGATGATCGCCACCACCGGCGTGCTGACCTTCGTCTACTCCCTGTCCGGCTTCATGGCCGGTATGGCTGGTATCGTGTCTGTTGGCCGTCTGGCTTCCGCTAACGGCAACGCCGGTTCCACCTATGATAATGACGCCATCGCAGCCTGCATCGTGGGC
>OGON01001377.1_pt1 | contig 16845 bp, 10 predicted proteins | sample 1552671 | NCBI WGS metagenome assembly OGON01 (sample SAMEA2580136, study PRJEB22360) | human gut metagenome | biome: human gut; feature: human-associated habitat; material: faeces | place: Denmark | collected 2008/2010 | reverse complement strand
ATAAAACTTTGTCTGATAAATCATCATCATCTGAAAAACGAGATTGGCTGCGGCATCTCCCAACGAATAACCAATCTTCTCGCCTATCGGCACTTTACCTAAAATCTTATCCATAATGTTTCTTTATTATATTAATAATAGTTTTTCATTACATCACACTCTGCAAAGTAACAAATTTTACCCGAGATTCATTTTCGGTTATGTAATCTATACTTTTTAAAATGAAACATTATCGGAAAAAAACTGCAAAAAACAGTCTCTTTTTGCGTTTTTGAAAGAAACATTCAAGAAAATAGTGACGAACATATCCCGATACAAAGTCTACTTCGTCTTTGGCGAAGACTTAAAAATTACCGTCACTTTCGTATACTGTCCTTGGCACGAATCGATGGAAATCCGGCCACCGTATACCTTCAGAATCCGCATAGACAAGCTCAGTCCGATGCCCTGTCCATGGTACTCACGAACATTACCGGCACGATAAAATGAATTAAAAATATATCTGATGTCGTCTTCCGGAATACCTACACCATGGTCCAGAACTTCCACCTTCACCCCGTCCTCCATACGTACCATCCGGACCTCCACATCCTCCTGGGAATACTTGCAGGCATTATCTATAATGTTCCGGAAAGCCACTCGAAGGAGATGAGAATCGGCCCGCAGTTCGCTCCCGGCTCCAATTCCCGTAACATCAAACCGCACCCGTTCATACTGCCGACACAAATCCTGCAACAAAACGGCCAGTTCAACCGTCTCTGCCCCCCGGCACAGAATATCCTCGTCATGCCGCGAAAGAAACAGCAAATGTTTTATCAGCATACTGATACGTCGGCTCTCATCTGCGATGCGCCGCAACGCCTCTTCGTATTCCTCTGCCGGACGTCGTTTCAGCAAACAGATTTCACACTCCCCCTGAATTGCGGTCAACGGATTGTTCAATTCATGCGAAGCGTTGCTGATAAAAGCCTTCTCGGCCTGAAAAGCCGTGTCCAAGTGGTCCAACATCTCGTTCAACGCACGAATGAGCTCATCCCATTCATCTTTATTCCCGAAGGTCTCTAACCGGACATTCAGATTGTTAACACGTATGCGCTTCAAATCCTTCAGTAAATGTTGCAAAGGAAGGAGAATCCGGTTGGCATACACCTTTCCGATGAGGAAGACCAAGCCGCAACTCACCGCCAACAGGAGAAACGCCAACATCAATATATGTTTCTGTATGTCCTGCCCATAATGGTTGGAAGCCATCACCAGAACGACAAAGTTTCCTTCATTGTCCGGATAATAAAGAGCCGCGCCCCGCAAACGCCCATAAACGAACGTGACCGGTTCATTTTTGAAAAGCCGAGTCTGCTGATGGCGGTCGAGGTACTTCGCCAAAGTGTCTGCCACGGCCGTCACACTGTCGGCATTCAGCAAGATTTCATAAGCCTGGGGCAGGAGTTCGTCATACTTCTGCTGTATTTCCCGGTAACGAGATTCGTCCACCTCATCCTTTTCCCAATACTTTTGAGCCGTCAGATAAGCCTTTTCCGAAAGATACGAATCATACACCTTATTTATATATCTCAATGTAAAGAGATAGAACACCAATACAATCAGCGCGATGGCACCGACGGTTATTACGGTATAAAACAAAGCTATCTTCGACCCGATCTTCATCCTTCCTCCTTCCCGGCTTTACCGTACCCCCATGATATACCCCATCCCGACAATCGTGCGGATAAGTTTGACCTCAAAATCACGGTCTATCTTGTTCCGGAGGTAGTTCACATAAACATCCACCACATTGGTATTCGTATCGAAATTCTTGTCCCACACGTCTTTCAAGAGTACCAGACGGGAAAGCGCCACCCCTTGATGGGTCATGAAGTATTCCAACAGACGGTATTCCTTGACGGTGAGTTCTATCACCGTATCCCCTCGCCGTGCACGGCGAGTGTCGCAATCCAACACGAGGTCGTGGCACCAAAGTTGCCTGTCCGGACGTTCTTTTCCCCGCCTCAACAAAGCCTTGATACGTGCTTCCAGTTCTTGGAAACTGAACGGTTTCACCAGATAGTCGTCCGCCCCGGCATCCAGCCCCTTTACAATATCCTCGGTCGTGCCCAACGCCGTCAGTATGATGACCGGCGTATGGTACCCTTCCTTCAAACGGAACTGCCGACAAACCTCAAGCCCGTCCATCTTCGGCATAATGACATCCAACACAAGCAAATCGAACACTCCTTCCTGCAACATAGACCATGCCGTGCCTCCGTCGTGTACCACTTGTACTTCATGCCCGAACTCCTGCAAGCCCCGCCTGATGAACGAAGCGATGTTCTGTTCGTCTTCCGCCAATAGTATTTTTGCCATTATCTTCGCATCCATGGGATTTCATCTGCAAATATACGGATTTTGCATGTCACAAACTCCTTTGCTTCAGATTTCCGTTCTTATCATACAACATTTTACCATAGACAAACTCTACAATCAAAGGAAATACGAACAGGGCAAAGAAAGTAGCTCCCACCAGACCGCCGATGATGACTATGGCCAACGGGCGTTGCGACTCCGAACCGATGCCATGGCTTACGGCTGCCGGCATCAGGCCGATGGCGGCCATCGCAGCCGTCATGACCACCGGACGGACACGGGAACGCACACTTTCTTTCACGGCACACGACAATGCCAACCGTTCTTTCAGGTTATGCTTGATATCCGAAATCATAATCACGCCGTTCTGGATACAGATACCGAACAATGCGATGAAACCGATACCGGCCGAAATCGAGAAGTTAAACCCAGTAGCCCACAATGCCACAATCCCTCCTGCAGCCGCAAAAGGTACATTCAACAGTACCAGACCGGCATCCCGAGCATTGGAGAACAAAATGAACAGGATGACAAAAATGATGGCGATACTTACCGGAACCACTTGCGACAAACGTTTCGTGGCCCGCTGCTGATTCTCGAAATCCCCGGTCCATTTCAAACTGTACCCTTCGGGCAAACGGACGGAGGCATTCACCTTCTCCTGTGCTTCGGCCACGGCCGTTCCCATATCCCGGCCACGCACCGAGAACTTCACGGCACAAAAGCGTGCATGATTGTCGCGGAAAATCAACAACGGGCCGGTAATGGTCCTTATTTCCGCCAATTCCTTGATGGGTATCATCGCCCCATCCATTGTCGGCACAAGTATTTTCCCGATTTCTTCCTCGTCCTGCCTGAATTCCGGTTTATAACGTACCATGATGTTGAACTTGCGTTCATCTTCGTACAACAACGAAGCCGACTTTCCGCCGATGGCCATTTCGATAATGGCCTGCACATCCTCTTTGGACACCCCGTAACGTGCCAGACGTCCCTCGTCCAATTCTATACGCAACTCCGGTTGCCCGATGTTCCGAATCACTCCCAAGTCCTCAATTCCTTCGACCGTACCGAGAATCTTGTCGATTTCCATGGCAATCTTTTCCGAACGGTACAAATCCTTCCCGAATACCTTCACGGCAATGGAGCCTTTCACCCCCGAAGCCGCCTCTTCCACATTATCCGTAATGGGTTGGGAGAAATTGAAGTCTATGCCCGGATACATCGAAAGGTCTTCCTGCATCTTCTCGATCAGTTGCATCTTGTCCAATCCGCTCTCCCACTCTTTTTCGGGATAAATGTCCACGTGGAATTCGATATTATAGAATCCCGTCGCATCCGTACCGTCGTTCGGCCGCCCGGTTTGGGAAAGCACCTGTTTCACTTCGGGATAAGCGGCCAGTCTGGCCCGCATCTTATTGGCCAGTTGTACCGACTCGTTCAACGAAATGCTCTGTGGCAGAGTGGCACGAATATAAATGGATCCTTCATTCAACTGGGGCAGGAATTCCGTCCCCAACAAAGTAAACATCCACAGACCGCCCACGGCCACGATACCGGCAATGCCGACGGATATTTTCCGATGGGCATGGCATTTGTCGAAGAAGGCCACCGATTTCCCGTTGATGAAACGCACAAAGAAGTTGTTCTTCTCGCGCACGTTCCGTTTCAGCAACATGGATGACATGACCGGCACCAAGGTCAACGTGAACAACAAAGCTCCCAACAAAGCGAATCCCAAGGTGTATGCCAACGGGGAGAACATCTTCCCTTCCACTTTCTGGAAGGAGAAGATAGGTATCAGCGCAGTGATAATAATGAGTTTGGAGAAAAATACGGCGCGGGCTTTCTCTTTGGCCGTCTGCCGGATAAGCCCCATTTTCGACATCAGGTTGAAAGTGGGCATCCCCACTTCTTTGGCTTTCCGGTCGAGTGCCACGAATATCCCTTCCACCATGACGACCGCCCCGTCGATAATAATACCGAAGTCTATGGCCCCCATGGAGAGCAGGTTGGCCGACATGCCCATGACCCGCAAACAAATAAAAGCAAACAGTAGGGCCAAAGGTATCACCACAGCCACTACCACCGTCGTACGCCAATCGGCCATGAATATCAACACGATGAATGTCACCAACAAGATGCCTTCGACCAGATTGCGCGACACGGTATGGACGGCCAGATTCACCAGGTTTTCCCGGTCGTAGAACGTCACGATCTGCACGTCTTCCGGCAAGACCTCCTTATTAATATACTCTATCTTGGCTTTCAGCGCATCGATGACTTCGGCCGGATTCTCGCCTTTCCTCATGATAACGATACCCTGCACGACATCGTCTTCGGCCATACGCCCCACTTGTCCCAAACGGGGCAGGCATGCCTCATGCACCTCGGCCAGATGCTTGACCAACACGGGGGTGCCGTGGATATTTTTCACCACGATGTTACGCAGTTCCTCCATGTTGTTAATCAACCCGATACCCCGCACGACATACGCTTGCGAACTTTTCGTAATGACATCGCCGCCCACATTGATATTGCTATTGGCTATCGCCTGATACAGCTCCAAAGACGTAATCCCATAGTTTTTCAGTTGATGGGGATTGACGCTTACTTCGAATGTTTTCACCTCGCCACCGAAGCTCACGATGTCTGCCACACCGGAGACGGCCCGCAAGTTACGCTCTATCACCCAATCCTGCAAAGTCTTCAATTCACGTACGCCCCGCTTCTCGCTGCGCAACGTATAACGGAATATCTCCCCCGTCGGACCGTAAAGCGGTTGTACTTCCGGTGTCACACCGTCCGGCAAGTCTGCATCATTCAGCAGGTTGTACACTTGTTGGCGTGCCACGAAATCGTCCACGTCATCTTCAAACATCACGTGGAGGACCGAAAGCCCGAAAAGCGTGGTGGAACGTATATCCGTTTTGTACCGAATTCATGGCGATTTCAATAGGAATCGTGATGAATTTCTCCACCTCCTCTGCACTCCGCCCCGGCCATTGGGTAATCACCGTCACCTTGGTATTGGTCACGTCCGGGAACGCATCGATGGGCGTATGCTTGAATGACACAATCCCCGCTATCACGGCCACGGTAGTACAGAAAAATATGAAGAACTTGTTCTTCAGCGAAAAAGCCACGATGTTATCTATGAACTTGTGCATACTCCTTCCTCCCGACTAACCTGCATTCAATGCATTATAAACCAACAACACGTTACGGTTCAGGACGCGCTCGCCCGCCGTCAACCCAGAGGATAGGTAGCAGACCTCATCCGAGTGCAGGTACACCTCCACTTCTTTCACCGCCAAACGGTCGTCCGATGCCACCGTAACCACATAATAGCGGCCGTTCTCGAAGACCAAGGCATGCGAAGGAACACACAGCCGTTCCTTGCCCGTCCCCCGTCCGCAGACTCGGACCTGGGTAAACATGCCCGGCTTCAGCTTATAATCGCGATTGTCCAACTTCACCCTCACGCTCATGGTCTTGCTCTCCTCGTCCAACATATTATATACCTTGTCTATCTTCCCGGCAATGACATCCTCCGGATAGGCCAATGTGGTGATACGCACCGAATCGCCTTCGCCTACCTTACTGATGTCGCTTTCATACACGTCTGCCATCACCCATACGTTTTCCAATCCGGAAATCGTGAACATTTCTTCACCGTCGTCCGAGCGTAACTGTTCTTCGGGATTGACATGTTTCTCCACCACGAACCCGGAAAGCGGAGCCTTGACCTGATAATTGGCCCCGCCCGACACATGGTAAATCGAAAAGACTTCAGCCAGTCTCTCCGCCTCGGCCTCAGCCTCGCCCACTTCCTTGCGGGCCTGCATGACATCCTTTTCAGAAGCCATTCCGGATGCTGCCATATCCTGCACGGAATGCAGGTTGCGGTGGGCAAGAGCCAACCGGTGTTGCGCTTCTTTGCGTTGTTTCTCATACTCGGCCACTTCGCCGCTACGGATGACGGCCAACACGTCTCCCCGGCGCACGTAATCCCCGATTTCGGCCCGTACTTCCACGACCGTCCCTCCGAATATAGGATAAACCTGCGCCACCTTTTCCGGATTGAAAGCCACCCGGCCGGTCAACGTCAATTCATCCGCCACCGGCCGGTAACGGACCGTATCGACAGACACCACACGTTTCAAACTGTCCGTAAGAAACATTCCCGGCTCTTCCGTACCGGTCACCTGTGCAGAACGGGAACAAGCCCCTGCCAACACTCCTAAACTTATAAGAAAAAATATACGGTTCATGCTTTCAAAATTTAAATATCGTACGTCCTACAACCGTGTTCAAGTTCTCCATTGCCCCGAACACATCCCGCCGCAACGCATAGCATTGCAGGCTAGCTTCTTTATAACTCTGATAATAATCGATAAATTCCAACATATTGATGTTGCGCTCGTAAAAGTTTTCGTTGATGCCCTCCATGAGTTGCTCGAAATCCTGTTCCACCCGGCCGTCGAATGCCCGGTAAAGCTCTACGGCCTTCTGTAATTGATGGCAGGCCGAATAAAGTTCCATTTCCGCCTTATCCACGGCGTACTCCTCCTCCTTGCCTTGTTGCAGCAATTCCAGCTTGGCCGATTTGATTTCTCCTTGGTTACGGTTGAAAATCGGCACAGAGCATGTGACACCAATGGCAAAATAGTCGTTGATGAAATTTCCGGCACGGTCGTACATCCCTCTCACCGAAAACTCGGGAGCCGCCATCGCCCGTTGCAGTTTCACATTCGCTTCTGCCGCCCGCACTCCGGCACGGGCCGCACGCACGTCCGGACGCGAATCTAACATCGTGCCCAAATCGGCAAATGAAACTGCGGACAGGTCTACCTTTTCCAATATGCTCTCGTCCAATACCAGTTCCCGGTCTTGTCCGGCCGGAGCACCCAACAACAAATTCAACCGTCCCCTCATCTCCACTAATTGCTGTTCCGCTTCCTGCCGTTCTTTCCGCAAAGACAAAAGAAACAACTCCAGACGCGATACTTCCATCCGGGACATGTTGCCTTTTTCCTCCTGCTCCCTTACCGCTTGCAAGAGCTTGCCTACCGAGGTTATTTCACGGTCGTACACCCTGATGGAACGTGACTGGTAATACGTATCCACAAAACTCCGGTACAATTCGCTCCGCAAAGTGCGCAACACTTCTTCAAAACGGTATCCGGCCGCTTCACGGTTGATTTCCTCCAACTTGATACGTTTGTTACGTTGCCTCGCTATCGGAATCTCCTGTTCTATCTCTATCGCAGCTTCTCCCTCCTTGCCCACATCAAAATATTTCCCGTTCAAGCGGTTATATACATTCTGCTCCAACGAAATGACCGGATTGTCGAACAAACGGGCTTGCACCACCTGTGCCTGTGCTCGGTCTACATTATATCTCTGAGCCGTCAACTGCACATTATGTTCCAGAAAGCACTTTTCCGCTTCCCGCAACGAAAGCCCCGGCATGTCTTCCTCGGCATACAAAGCATCACAGACAGTAAAAGCCAGGCCGATAATCAGTAATCTCTTCATGCTTCTTTTCAATTTTTGTGCAAAAATAGAGCCTTCCAACCGGAATAATAGGTGAAAGGCATTATAAAGGACTTAGACGAAATTAGAACATAATTAGAATGCAAGTTTTTCTGTTTGCTCAAGGTATAAAATAGCTTCATTACGTTTTAGAAATATAGATTGGCTGTTTTTAACTTGGATTATACCACTTAAATACCTATCTTTACAAAGTAAGATTAAAGAAATAAGTTTTTTACAACCGATTATTTTTCCATAAGGCCATAATTCGCTTTACCGCTCTATTATTGGTATACTCCTCTTTTATGAAGCGTATTTAAATCTAATCCCCAAATTTCCTCTGTTTCCAATCTTTATTTATTCACTCTAAAAAAACATGGTTATGAAAAATTATGTTATGATGGGAGCATTAAGCCTCCTTGTTCTGGCTGCATCATGTTCATCCGATGACCACAACAAAATTCTCAATGAAACCAGGATGATAACCCCAAGAATCAGTGCCACGGTCGCTGATGAATCCCTTAATCAAAGCCCGCTGACTGGCGTCATCGAAATTTACCCCTGTATTTCAGGAACTTCTACCTATTTCGGAAACTATGTCAATGGCAATCTTACACCATTCTATGGCTACTACCATATCATAGACGGGCATATCCTTGAAGGTGAACATAATCGGGAACTCCACTTGCCTATGAATACATACAATATGGTATACTGGGGTACGCCTAAATATGAGGAACCTATTTATGACACTCCGGCTATCCATACACCAGGATTCAGTATTGGCGTAGACTTATCCTCTCTTTACTTCAGTTTATGGAGCAACAATGACGGGACTTACCGCCCTGTATATGACCTCGTATATGCTGTGAAAGAAGCTAAAGTAGGAGAAGAAGACTTAAAAGCATCGCTTAAACGTGTCATCGCTGGTATGAAAGTCATTGTCAAGAAGAAAAACAATGGTATCTTCAGTTCGAACATTACTAACATGCAGGTGCGTATCGGAAATATCGCAAACCAAATCAACTTCTATACAGCAGAAGCATCCGACATGACAAAGACGATTAAATTTGACCTGAAACGCTCGGAAGACGGAACGGAAATGAGTAATGCCACTGTAATGGTATTCCCATCTTCAGAAACTCCTCCGCTGGAATTACTCATCACGTTGAAAGATGGCAGCGTACACAAGCTGTCACGTAACCTGAATTCAACTTTATCAGCAAACACACGTCTGACCCTTAACATCGTGATAGGAGATATTTTATCTGGGGGTAGTACCGGGGACTTCACAATCGAAAACTGGAACGAAGTTAGTGAAACCATTGAATTTCCAATGGTGGATTGAGGAGTCCCTGACTTCATTCAATGTTCCTGAATGATGCTGGAGAAAGAGACCGGCTCAAAATATACTTTTGAGTCCGGTCTCTTTTATTTTAAGACGGGCTTCCCTATATTATTTCTTCTCTTTCGCGTATTCCTTCCCCAGAGTTTTTCAAAAAATAGCATTCATCCTTCAAAACCCACATTAACAAACTATTATATAGCACTTTACAGGATGAAGGATGTTTCAGGCATCTTTCAGTATTCTGTCATTCGGGAAAGCGGTGAAAAGTTCTCAGCCGAATGATTTTTCGTTCTCAGCCGAACGATTTTCATATCTCAGGCGAATGAAATGAGACTTGGCTGAAATATCCCTGAAACATCCTTCAGTTCATAACGAACAGGTAATGAAACACTTGCCATGCAACCTGAAGGATGAATACCCTTTTTGCAAACTTCCTGGGGAGGAGAGCGCACTTCATGCTTGACTCTGCCCCATTCCCCATAGATAATTTTATCCACGGGCCACACCAATAAGTCCTCTTGCTGCAGGGCAAACGGGTTTAAAGCGTTCGGATTGTAATAATCCACCACCTGCCTTGCAGTAAGTTCCGGATGTTCTTGGATTAATTTCCAATAGATGTCCTTGAACCCGTTCAGGATTTTGTTATTAGATTGGTCCCCCGATTGAGCCCCCCTAAAAAAGAAAGTCCCCTGAAAGTGATTGACTTTCAAGGAATTCAGAATGTTGTCGCGGTGCGTACGGAACTCGAGCTTTATTCTTAAAATGCTACCAATATCTTAATTCGCTAAATATTCCATAGTCCAACGTTTAATCCAACGTGAAAAGTTCGCTGTTTTGCTTAACTTTTTATAGCTGATTAGAAGATTGCAAAGATGTGAAAAAGAAATAATATAACCAATACGGTGTTGCAACAAAACAAACATATGATAATATATTTTATTCATCAATATTTTGGATAAGCTGTCCACGCTTTTCTATTATCTTCATTTCGTTTTATATTAAGTTTAAAACACTACAACTAATACACTCTTGTTCTATCTCTTTGGAGATATTTCTGCAACGCCGAACACAGAAACGAATAAGGTCATCCTCACGCGAGCAGTTGTCTATCACCACGATTTCTATCTTTCGCTGTCGCTTCAAGTAAGAGATGCACTTGTCGCAGTTGGTAGACTGCTGTTATAGTTTAATAATATTATTGGTACTGTCACTATTATCTGTTTATTCTTTTATCCAATTCACTTTTCCCCCTTCACCATATTTGGCGCAGAAAGAGTAAGTTTTATATTTAGGTATGGCTGTGGCTCCGACTATAAGCAGGCGTTCAGCCGAGATTGTCCAATACATGGTATAACCTTTGGTACGGAGAAATTCCTCTAACACCGTCCTGCGAATATGCAATCCTTTAGGAATGCCCTCACGATAATGTATGGTAGAGGCGTAGAAAGAAGCCAAGCGTTCCTCCTTTCCATAGGTGAAGCAAGCATGACTTTTGAAATGAAGTTGCATGGTACTCATCAGTTCGGGACAAGGCAACATATTCTCTCCTTTATATTCATCACCAAATCCAATGGCTTCTTCCTGTAATTGGGTATAGTTGGTCAGCATCACAAGGCAAGGACACTTGCCGTCACCGTCTAATACACTTTCCCAATCTTCATATTCCTTATTGACATAAGGTAACATCCACGGATATTCAAGCAGGCGAATAAATATATCCTGTCCAGATGTCGGCATAAATCTTCCACTGAAATTTTGTTTTACTATCCACTCATCAAACTTCTGCACATCTTGATTGCGAACAAAGAATGTTTCGTATGACAAATAGGCATCCTTATGTTCCCCGTCCGTGGGAAATTCGGAGAAAATCTGAAATAGCAATACCCATTTGCTATCCTCACCCACAAAGAAGTGTTGGCAATCTGCTGTTGTAACCGGTTGCTCCACCCAATCGGTATCTGTCATTTGCTTGTTTATCACAAATGGTAATTGCTTATCCAGCACATCAACTATATCATCATCGTCAATCAATCCAGTGGTCAGGGTGACATCAAAATCATTCAGCGTGGAACTGTACCACGGATAAGGAGGGCGAAGTATGCGCTTATCGCCATCTACTCCAAAGTGCCATCTGTCTGCTACCGCAAAACGATCCATCAATTGTGCCTCTACCGCAAACAGAGCCTTCCACTGATATTTCTTTCCAATTCGCTCGCGTAGGTTGTCATATCGGCTTGTAGAATACACCCCATTATCCAATTCTCCCAATTGGTCATTCCAACCCATTGAGTTGATTTTTTGTGCCACCATGGATTTCAACTGAACGAGGGGTAGCATAGGCGGCCTGTCGTTCTGGTCATGTGACATCAGAGTATAAATGCGGCTTTCGTAATTCGAGTTGAATCCCAATATGTAGCGATTAAAATCAGAAAATCCACACAATGAGAACCAGAGTTTCTTAGAACCTTGAGTGTGGCCGAAGTAGTCCTCTCCGATTTCAATCGTTTCAAGGTCAATTTCTTCTTGCGGTTTGTAAGGTGGCAATGCCTTTGAAAAGAGGTCAATGCCATCTTTCTGCGTTTTGGTGAATAGTAGTATTTTTAACAACCATTCACGTACCCTGACATCCTCCACCGGTTGTTTTCTTTGGAAATGATAGTCATAGATAAGGAGCGATACAGTATTGAAAAGGTCAACATCACGTAAGAGTAACAACGCACCATATACTGCATTATAGAGACCATCTAAAATATAAGTATCTTTGGCTGAATGAAAATCGTGTATCAGCACTTCAAACAAGCGACTATGATTACAAAGTATGCGACATAGCTTCCGTTTGGCATGCGCCCTTATCACGGGATGCGATGATGCACAACTCCAAACCAACAAATAGGCTTCCGTCTTATAATCTTGTTCATTCACATCTTCTGTATAAAGCACCGACTCTTCGTAATGCTCATTGACGGCAGGAGTCCATTTGAAATCCAAGTCCGCTTGGCTCAGTGCATTCAAAGACCGATGCAATGTCGTCAAGAAGCCATTGAGCGAATGTAAAGGCACGCTGAAAATGAAACGATAGCCTAACGTACTTTCCGCTTCCTGCCAAAACCCATTTAAGAGTTCCTGTTCAACGGGATGAAAATGCCACTCCAAACCTTCGATAAAGCATTGTTGAAGAAGAGCATTATTTCTTATCCTCTTTTCTTCAATGATCTCTTTTTTATCGAATTTTTCCGGCCAAAGGATGGTAATGTAAGTAAGAAATTGATAGAAGCCTTCCTTGCAAAGTGTTCCTCGGTCGTATGACTGAATCCACTCTTTAAGCTGCGTTATCTTGCTTTGCTCATCCGACTTGGTATTTAAGAATGCAATGGCTCGTACCACATCTTCCATCTGTTCATACTCAAACTTAACAACAGCCTTTTCATCTATGCTGTTCGTCTGATAATTCCAGTCAGCCAGTAACAAACCGTTTGAAATTAAAGTGTAAAGAAGAGATTTGCTCCAAGTACGATTTCTACATAGTTGATTAGAAACAGCTCTTGCTTTAGTACGAGTGATGGGATGGAATTTGTAACTGAACACTGACAAGTGAGCCAATCTACAGAGATAATACCAAGTGATATTCTGTTCTGGGTCTTCATCCACCGTTTGTGCTACGGCTCTTTCACGCATATAGATATATTGGCGATACAACACCCACAATGACCCTAACCATCTTCTATCGTAATAGGGCATCGAAACATAAGTTTCGCAGAATATACTAAGAAACAATCCGTTCTTGAATCCGGAAAGATTGTTTTTGTAGTCTATATGGTAGGCTTCAAAATATTTATTCACAACGTTCTGACTGTTCTCCAGCCCGGGAAGATGCTGCATCCGATAACTCCACCTGTTCAACTCGTATTTTTCGTGAAACGGTTTTCTCACCGTCACCAGCAACGACAAGTGGGAATACTTGTCGAATTCAATTTTAAGAGTGCCCAAACTCTCACACCAATATTGGTCATCAAGTCCTTCGTTGAGTGCATCAATGATAAAGACTGAACGTCTTGCACCGATATTAGCTGTATCTCTTTCCGCTTTTTTCTGCAATTCCTCCAAATAGTTTTCATTCTCGAAGTTGAATATTTTACGGATTTCAGCAATAATGCCGTCTTTGTTCTTGCTGAACTGAATACCAAAGCACAGATAAACATTCGTCTTTTTGATGAGCTTCGAAGCTATGCTACATACATTATGAGTCTTGCCACATCCAGCAGGACCGTAAATGCAATAGGTTTTATCTTGTCTGCTTGCCACATAGTGAATAGCATCACGAATTTGCTTCCAAGACAATGACTCCTTTTTCAAAGTATCCTCTATCGTTTTCCAATTGGAATCATTACCTCTTTTATGGTACTCCACATCACGCTGCATCCCAATATTATAGTCCAGTTCGGGCGATTCTTCATCAACAGGGGTAGCAAACAACTTTGGATTTGCTTTTCGTAAATCAAGAAATACTTGTTTGCTTTTGCAGAGTATCTCCTCATATTTCCCCAAATCCCTGATGTCCCATAGATTGGCAAACAGTGTTTCGAGTGTTTGGTTAGGCACATCCAGTTCCGGATTATACCGGTTTCCTGCCAGCGTTATCTGCTTATGCAGCTTTTCAGCACACTCTTTTCTTCCATATGCGACCTCTTGAAATTCCACATAGTCTGATTCGGGGACAATACCATTGGCTTTTAGCTCATTTTCAATATTCTTGATGCTGATAAAACCGATATGGCTATCCAGTATATCAGTCACTATGCCGATTATCTTATCACTGTCGGCATAGACCGGTGAGCCAGAGAACCCAGCGTATTCCGTAAGATGCTTCTCGTCTTCAAATACGGCATAGGCATCAAAATCACCCGGTAGTGCCACATATGTTTCGTCCACCCTTATCTTGACCAACTGCCCCACAGTTTCTCCAATCAGAGAATTGGGATAGCCCCAAAAGCGGAAATGCGTTTTCGCATCTATCGGCATGCTGAGCAGTGAGCCATGCGCATAATCGACCGTTTCGTCCTTTAGCTTCAAGATGGCAATATCTTTCCCTTTCTTTACTATTGCAAGCTCGCATTCATGGGCTACTCTTTCGATTTCCACATAGATAGGATTGCCATTCAGGGAAGAGCCTACCACATGGTATGCTGTAAGCAGGAGATGGGCATCCACAAAGAAGGCCGTGCCCCTTTCCGTGCCACACTCCACTTTATGTGTGATAGAAGGTATTGCGCTTTTATTGTTCATAGTGCTATTTCGTTAATTTGTGCCACTTCTATTTCGATACCCTCATTTTTCAGCATCGCCACTTCCGCTTTCATCTTATCGTAGATGTTATTCTTATAATAAGTTGAATTGAAGTACAGTCTGCGCTTTTGTATGGCATCAGACTGTGTTGAATAGATGATATTGGCAAGCGTATGTAAGTGCGGAGCTGAGCTTGTGCATCCGCAGAATATCCAATTCTCGCTATCGATATGCTTCAACAGTTCCTTTGATAAATTGGTCTTGCTTCCGTGATGAGGCACTTTTATCATTAGAATTTCCAAACATAATACCAACTTCAGAAGCCAAATGTCCACCCTGAACATTATACCCTGCTGTAATGGTATATTTGTACTTAGACCCACTTTTTTCTCTCTTAATTGTACATGCTCCGGTTGTTACCGATAACGTTCCAGTGGTTGATGCAGCTTGTTCAATTTCTATTTCTGCAGATTCTGTACCTGCACAAACTGTAACTATAGCAGTCCTTTTATTTGAGCGATTCCGACCAACAGAAATTTGTAATTCACTATTGCCAGTTCCCGATGTTTTATCAAAAGTTACCCAAGAAGCATTTTTTGTAACCACTCTCCAATCTGAATTAGTTTGAATAGAAATTGTTTTAGTTTCTCCGCTACTGGGTATACTAAAATTATTTTGGTCTATTGCTAAATAAGCATCTTCCCAATCCTCTGTGCAAGAGGATACAGAAAACATACTGGCTACAAGTATAGCCAAAATTGATAATAATTTAATAATTGATTTCACGTTACTAACTAAATTAAAAGGCGGAACCATTCAACGCTTATTTTAATCTCAGGTTACCGCCAAGTTACCTTACTCACAAACAAGCATGAATGGTTCACGCCCTATGAACGTGAACCTTCTGAGCTTGTCCTCGTGAGTGAATATTGGCGGTATTCGAGATTAGAGAACAAGAGCTAAAGCCCAATATCTTTTATACGTATGAACAGAAACGCTTTTCCGTTATTAATTAAATTAATTATTTACTTAAATATGGAAAGCCTATGCCTATTGCAAAAGCGCTTTCAGGTTTCTTTCATTCTATCTGTTTCTTGTTTAATCATTTTTTAAGTTAATACTACGGCAGAAAAAGAGAAAAGAAATATTCGTTTCTTATCTTAGTTTTTTGCCATTTATCTATTCACTAAAATATCAAAGTAAAAATACCCAACTTCACATTGCTGGGTGTAAAATTGGATATTGCCTTTGTAAACTATTGATTTTCAATTTTGTTGCGGTGCGTACGGGACTCGAACCCGTGACCCCATGCGTGACAGGCATGTATTCTAACCAACTGAACTAACGCACCTTTAAAAGAGGAATCAGGCGATTTCCTGATTGCGAATGCAAAGGTAAAGACTTTATCTTAAATAGCCAAATTACTTCCGTACTTTTTTCAAAAACCAAACCTGTTTTTTTTGAAACTAAAACTTCTTCCGATACAAAACTACAGTCGGAAACTATAGATATAGGCTGATACGTAATCTTCTTCTTTGTCCCTTAACCAATCCGCCAACAGGGATACACGTTTGAAACCGAACCTCTCAAACAAATGTTGTGCCTTCATATTCTTTTGGGAAACTATAGCATAAAGCTGGTGCATATACAAATGTTCGCGAGCATAAGAAACAAGCATCCCCAATACCTTGGTTGCAACTCCCCGCCCCCTATACTCCGGAAATAACAAGATTCCTATCTCCGCACGTAAATGCCGAGGAGAAAAATCCATCAAATCCACACAGCCTAAAACCAAATGCTCATCCTCCGTCTCTATAACCAAACGCAACTGTCCATCGGCATAAATGTCGTGGCGTGACTCTGCTATATATGTTTTTAAGGAATAACGGGAATAAGGAACATTCGAACTTCCCCATTGCCACAACTCTTCATCATTTTCAACACTATATAACCACTCCAAATCTTCCGGTTCAAGTGCACGCAACCGTATATTATCTGCCGCAAACATCATCGTATTTCGTTTTTCAATATACGTTATTCATCGTTATCAACTTAGATGTCTCCATAGAGTAAGTCGCTATCCGTACCCGGGTATGTTCTGCCCCGAGAGACAACAGGTACAGCATTTTCTCATAACTATATGCCCCGGTATCATATATGACATAATCATAGGCCTTCACCGAAAGAGACGGATCAAGATGGCCGTCCGGCTTATTCGACTCATCCGCTACCACAAAATCTATCTTCAAGTTATTTTCAAGCCCCAATCTGCATAGCGACTCTACAGCTTCCGGACGTCCCAAAAACAAATATGA
>OGON01001374.1_pt1 | contig 16860 bp, 24 predicted proteins | sample 1552671 | NCBI WGS metagenome assembly OGON01 (sample SAMEA2580136, study PRJEB22360) | human gut metagenome | biome: human gut; feature: human-associated habitat; material: faeces | place: Denmark | collected 2008/2010 | reverse complement strand
GGCGCCACGCCCATGGGCAGGAAGAAGATGGCGCGGAAGGTGGTGCGGCCGCGGATCTTGCTGTTGAGCAGTACAGCAACCAGCAGCGCCAGGAAGATGCCCACCGGCACCGTCAGGATACAGAACAGGATGGTGTTCCCGGTTGCCTTCCAGAATTCGGCATTCTGGAACATCTCCACGTAGTTGTCGATGCCTTCGAACTCAAACATGCCGAAGGGCAGCGACTTGGAAAAGCTCATGTAAATGGCCTGAATAAAAGGCCAGATGTTCAAAACCAGCAGGCCGATGATGGTGGGCGCCACCATGATGAGGCCCCACTTGGCACCGTCACGGGCAAGCTTCGATGTCTTTTGCATTACGCATCCTCCTCCGGGTAATATTCGGCGCTGGCCTTATCCACGATGTCCTGCATCGTCTGCAGGCCGGTGTCGATGTCCAGCTCGCCGGTGTAGATCTTCAGCAACGTGTCGCTGACCGGAGTCTTCCACTCGGGGCGGGCTGCGTTGTTGACGCTCTGGACGCAGTAGTCAAACATGTCAATGAAGGGCTGTACATTGATGGGGTACTCGTCAAAGACACCTACCCAGGTCTCTTCCAGGCCCTCGTAGGCGGGGATGGCGGCACCGCTCTCGCCCTGGATGCGCTGGCCTTCCTCGCTGCCGAAGAACTTCAGCACGTCCTTGACGATGTCCAGGTGTTTGTTGGTGGCGCTGGTGGCGTAGCTCAGACCGTTGGAGATGGAGGCACGGCCGTCACCGCTCATGGGGTTGGGGCACTTGGGCAGTACGGCCACATCCCACTTGCCCACCATGTCGGGGTAATTCTGCAGCTCGCTCAGGATGTTCCAGTCGCCCTCAAAGAACATGGCGCCCTTCTCAGAGAAGAAGGCGGTGCCGGGCGCGGTTTCGGCAAAGTAGTTCTGGTCAGGGCACCATTCGTTGTCCTGCAGGCCGATGTAGAATTCCATGCCCTTCTTGGTGGCCGGGTCGGTAAAGTTGCCGCGGGTCTTGTCCTCGGTCAGGATGCTGCCGCCCGCCTGGTACACAAAGTTCCAGTAGCCCAGCTGGTCGTCGCCGTAGGCCATGTACCCGTACTTGCCGGTGGCATCGTAGATCTTCTGCGAAGCCTCGCACAGGTCATCCCAGGTCCAGCTCTCGTCGGGGTAGGCCACCCCGGCGGCGTCGAACATTTCCTTGTTGTACACAAGGCCCACGGTGTCCTTGTCCTTCGGCACGGCGTAGAGCGTTCCGTCCGAACCGCTGGCGTTGGCCAGCGAAATGTCCGAGAAGTGCTCGGTTTCCACAATGTCGCTGCAATCGGCCAGCTTGCCGTAGTCGGCATACTTCAGGATCTCGTTGGTGTGCATCCAGAAGATGTCGGGCATCTGGTTGGAGATGGCGGCAGCTTCCAGCTTGGTCCAGTATTCATCCCAGCTGGTGACCTGCACTTCAATGTGGACGTTGGGATGCTGCTCGGTGTAGGCGTCACACATCGCCTGCATGCCGTCGCGCTGCGCAACGTCCCAGATCTGGAACGTCAGGTTCACGGTACCGTCGGCGCTGTCCGATCCGCATGCGGTCAGGCCCGTGGCTAAACCAGCCGTCAGGCACGTCGCCATCAACCCGGCAACCAACTTCCGTTTGATGTTCATAAGATGTCTTCCTCCTGTTGATCATTTGCAGTGGTTCTGCAGTGGTTCGCTGCCCGCCCGGCCGGTGCGGCAGTGGGGGAAAAGGGGTTTTCGCCAATTTGATGAAATTTCTTTGAATATTTTGTGCAATGTGCACTATGCACAAAATGTTTCCGGAATCAGCAGCTTTATTATACAATTTGTGCAACCTGTCGTGAATATCTTTATCCCACTTTTTATATCTCAATTTGTAGGATTTCTGCGATTTTTATTGAAGTGTAGACGCATTATGGTATATAATGAAAAAAAGACGCCGGGAGGATACTGCCATGCAACGTCAAAATGACATTCACACCGAAAATAAGCTCAAATTCCATGTATTCCAGGATGAACGGTTCGTAGATCTGACCCTGTACCAGTACGGATGGGAACGCAACGAGCCGCTGCATTCCTACGGCCCCCACAAGCGGGACCATTACCTGTTCCATTATGTGATCTCTGGCCGGGGCACCCTGTATGCCAACGAGCAGACCTACCATATTGAGGGCGGACAAGGTTTTTTGATCGTGCCGGACCAGACCACCACCTATGTGGCGGATACGGATGACCCCTGGGAGTATACCTGGATCGAATTTGACGGGCTGCGCGTCAGCGAAAGTCTGAGTCTGGCAGGGCTGAGCCCGACCCAGCCGGTGTATACGCCGCAGAACCACGAGGCCGGTCTGGCCTTGCAGGAACAGATGATGTACATTGTCAACCATCCCCAGGACAGCCCGGTGCGGCAGATCGGCAACGGCTTTTTGTTCCTGGACCAGCTGGTACAGTCCTCGGTTGCGCGGCGCCTGCCCAGCCAGCGCCGGCTGCGGGACTTCTATATGAAGGAAGCGCTTTCTTTTATTGAGCAGAATTACCAGCGGGATATCTCCATTGAAGAGATCGCGGCATTCTGCGGGTTGAACCGCAGTTACTTCGGCAAAGTTTTCCGGGACTCCATGGGGGAAAGTCCCCAGGCGTTTTTGCTCCATTACCGCATGGCACGGGCGGCCCAGATGCTCAAAGAAACGGCGCTGCCCATCGGCACCATCAGCACGATGGTCAGCTATGCCAACCAGCTGCATTTTTCCCGGGCGTTCAAATCGGTGTACGGGGTGGCACCCCGAACTTACCGGCAGACCCATTTTATCCGCAAGGAAGAAAAGTTTCCGGGCGGTACTGTTTGACAGCCGTCCCCGGCTGCGGTATGCTACATCCAAGGGAGGGAACACCTATGGAATTTGCCCAATACTTTCCCGTATGGGATAAACTGACCCCCGCCTGGCAGCGGGATCTTGCCGCGGCGGCGGTGCTGCGCAAAGTGCCGGCTGGTACACTGCTGCATAACGGCAGCGCCGACTGCATCGGCTTTTTGCTGGTGCGTACCGGCCAGCTGCGGGCATACATTCTTTCCGATGAAGGGCGCGAGATCACCCTGTACCGGCTGTTTGCCCGGGATATGTGCCTGTTGTCGGCCTCCTGCATCTTGCGGGGGCTGCAATATGATGTGACCATCGAGGCCGAAAAGGACACCGAACTGTGGCAGATCCCCGCCCAGAAATATAAGGAACTGATGGAACAGTCCGCCCCGGTGGCCAACTATACCAACGAGCTGATGGCGTCCCGCTTCTCCGACGTGATGTGGCTGGTGGAGCAGACCCTCTGGAAAAGCTTCGATAAGCGGCTGGCTGCCTTCCTGCTGGAAGAGGCGGCCCTCAACGACGGCCCGGAACTGAAGACCACCCACGAAATCATCGGCCACCATCTGGGATCCCCCCGGGAGGTGGTCACCCGGATGCTCCGGTATTTCCAGAGCGAGGGCATGGTGAAGCTGGCGCGGGGCACCGTGGAGATTTGTGAAGAAAGGAGATTGCAGGAACTTTCTGATACATAGAAGACCTGTATCGTTGATGATGAAAATCGTATTGCTCACCGCCCTCGGCGTGGGGGGCGCGACCATTTTTGGAAGTCTCATTGGCTTTGTCTTTCGGAATATCTCCCACAAATTCTCCGACATAGTGCTGTCCTTTGCGGCAGGTGTTATGCTGTCTGCGGCTGTACTGGGACTGATTCTGCCATCTCTCAATTATGGCGGAACCCATGGGATCCTCGTTTCCATCATCGGGATCTTTACTGGGGCGGTGTGCCTGAATCTCATTGATAAGCTGGTTCCCCACCTGCATAAGCTGGTGGGAACCGATACGGAAACACACCGCAGCACCAACCTTGACAAGGTATTGCTGTTTGTCACAGCCATCGCGATCCATAACCTGCCGGAGGGGATTGCCGCCGGTGTCAGCTTTGGAAGTGAAGACACGGCGCAGGCGATGATGATCGCCTGCGGTATCGCCCTGCAGAACATCCCCGAAGGCATGGTGATCATTGCGCCCATGCTGGCAGCAGGCGTATCCCCGGTAAAAACCTTTGTCTGCGCCATGGTGACCGGGCTGATCGAAGTCGTCGGTACGCTTCTGGGATATTGGGCCGTAAGCATTGCTTCGGCCATTCTCCCCTTTGCTCTGGCCTTTGCGGGAGGAACCATGCTCTATGTCATCAGCGATGAAATGATTCCCGAAACCCATGCCCACGGCAGCGAGACCGGAGCAACCTATGCGCTCCTGGCTGGATTCTGTGTGATGCTGGTCAGTGATTTCTTTTTGGGGTAAAGTGTGATTCAGATGTTTGAAATGTTTGCTGCAGTCAGAGGATGAAAATCCGCCGCATCTCTACCAAAATTGTTGGAGAGATGCGGCGGTTGTTTATTTGTCCATGCCGCAGGCGGTGGCCGATTCAATGAGACAGCGATCATTGGTCACAGCATCATAGAACCGGAAGCCGCCGGAGAAGTTATAGCAGTCAAATCCGTTTCCGACCAGGATACGACAGGCAATGTAGCTGCGCAGGCCGCTCTGGCAGATGACATAAACAGGCTTGTTCTTGTCCAGTTCATCCAACCTCTCCCGCAGCTCGTCCACTGGGATATTAAAGAAGCCGTCAATGTGTCCGTGTGCGAATTCTTCCACAGTGCGGGTGTCCAACAGAGTTACGCTTCCATCACGAGGAAGCTTATCTGCATCTTCCAGATGCCACTGTTTCAGAACACCGTTTGCGATATTCTCAATCATAAAGCCCGCCATGTTTACAGGGTCTTTGGCGGAGGAGTAAGGCGGTGCGTAGGCCAGATCCAGATCCTTCAGTTCTGTGGCTTTCATTCCTGCCCGGATAGCGGTAGCCAGCACATCAATCCGCTTGTCCACCCCTTTATAGCCCACGATCTGAGCACCCAGAAGGCGGTAGGTTTCTTTCTCAAATACCACTTTCATGGTCATGACCTTCCCGTCGGGGTAGTAACCTGCATGGCTCATGGGCGACAGGATAACCGTATCAACATCCAGCCCTGCTTTTCTGGCGTTGGTCTCATTCACGCCGGTAGTGGCGGCAGTCATGTCAAAGACCTTGATGACAGAGCTTCCTTGGGAGCCGGTATAATGGCTGTCTCCTCCGCAGATGTTGTCCGCAGCAATTCGTCCCTGTTTGTTAGCAGGGCCCGCCAAAGAAATCAGAGCATCCTGCCCTGTGACAAAGTGCTTCACCTGCACCGCATCACCCACAGCATAGATGTCTGAAATGGAGGTTTCCATCCGGTCATTGACCACAATACTTCCCTTAATGCCCAGTTCTAACCCGGCATCTTTTGCAAGGGTGGTTTCGGGAGAAACACCAATGGCCAGGATTACCATATCCGCATGGAGAGGCTGTTCGTCTTTCAGCAGCACATCCACGCCTCCGCCCACTTCCGCAAACCCTTCCACGGTATGACCCAGTGCCAGCTTAACACCGTGCTTGCGCATTTCATTGTGTATAAAAGCAGCCATATCGGAATCAAAGGGATTCATAAGCTGTTTTGGACGCTGGACAATGGTGACCTCCATTCCCAGTTCCCGCAGGTTTTCTGCCAGCTCCAACCCAATGAAGCCACCACCTGCCAGTACGGCAGACTTAGGATGGTTTATATTGATGTAATCCTTGATGCGGAAGGTGTCCTCCACGGTGCGCAGGGTGAACAGTTTATCAAGACCTAAGCCGGGAAGCCTGGGTTGGGTAGGCTTGGCACCGGGAGAAAGAATCAGCTTGTCATAGCTTTCCTCGAATTCCTCTCCGGTTTGCAGATTCTTGACGGAAACGGTCTTTTTGTCAGGATGGATAGCCGTGACCTCATGGCGTACCTTCATGTTCACACGGAACCGGGAGAAGAAGCTCTCCGGTGTCTGGAGGGTCAGATCTTCCGGATCGGTAATTACATCTCCGATATAGTAAGGCAGACCGCAGTTGGCATAGGAAATAAACTTTGACCGCTCAAAAACCACAATTTCTGCCTGCTCATTTAGTCTGCGAATACGGGCGGCAGCGGTAGCACCGCCTGCCACACCGCCTACAATGACAACTTTCATATTATCGTTCCACCTTTCCTGCATAAGCGGAAATTCCGCCTATGTTTTTCACATTGGTATAACCCATCTGCTGCAAAATAGCAGCTGCCTGACGGCTTCTTGCGCCACTGAGACAGTGTACAAAGATGGGGGTAGCTTTATTGTTAATCATGACGGTTACTTTGTCAATGGACTGCAAAGGAACATTCTTACTTCCGGGGATATGCCCCTGCCGGTATTCGTCAGGGGTGCGAACATCCAGCAGGACTGCGCCATCCGTAACGCTATATTCTTTGACACCCTGATTGATGTCAGGGCCTTTCAGGAAATCAAAAAATCCCATCTTTGCACCTCCTTACAGCATGGCGAGAATCTGAGCCTTAGGTCTGGCACCGGTGGCCTGATTTACGACTTTGCGGTTCTTCATAACCACCAGAGTGGGAATGCTCATCACACCAAACTGCATAGCCAGTTCCTGTTCCTCATCCACATTAATTTTAACAACCTTGATATCGGAGCGCTCCTCGGCAATTTCCTCTACCAGAGGAACTACCATGCGGCAAGGACCACACCAGGGAGCCCAAAAATCCATCAGGACGGGCTTGTCCAAGTTCAAAACCTCTTGATTGAAATTGTTTTTATTTACATTGATAGCAGACATATTTAAGTCCTCCTGTTTTCTTTTTTATGGCTTTAGTATATCCAGTAGTCGTTGCTTTTTCCGTGATTTTGTCACTTCTCGCCGGCGACGGTTTCACCGGGCCAACTATTAATACCGCCGATTTCAACGGTATTGGTGTAGCCCAGTTTTACCAGCTTTTCAGATGCCTGCTTACTCCGATTACCGCTGCGGCAGTATACCAGAATCAACTGATCTTTATCCGGCAGCTCTGGAATGTCCTCTGTGCCGATGGATTCGTTGGCAATATTAATCGCACCTGGAATGTGCTTTTCACTATATTCCTGAGCAGTCCGGACATCAAGGATGGTGTATCCGGTTTCCTCCTCCATCATCGTAACAGCTTCCTCCATGGTAATCTGTCGATAGGTTTTTTCAGTGGATTGTGTTGCACAACCCGACAAAAGCAGTAAAGCCATTAAAATAGGAATGATTCTTTTCATGTGCGTACCTCCATATTTTGAAGATAGGGCAGCCGTTTCCAGCTGCCCTGTTTCCTTTTTTATGTTCTTGCCATTCCGTCTACACTGAGCACAACACCCGTGATATAGGATGCTTCGTCAGATGCCAGGAACACAAATGCATTGGCAATATCCTCCGGCTGACCCAGGCGGCGCAGGGGGATCTGCTTGATGAGCGGATCAATTACCTCCTTGGGAACAGCCTTCATCATATCGGTCAAGGTAATCCCGGGAGCGACTGCATTCACTCGAATACCCTTCGGACCCAATTCCCGGGCAAGGGAAACCGTCAGGCCATTGACAGCAAATTTGGATGCGGGATATGCAAAGCCACTGGGTTGGCCGTAAATACTGACCATTGAGGAGGTGGAGAGAATAACACCTTGCCCTTTTGCAATCATGCACTCACTGGCGGCTCTTGTAGCATTGAACACGCCTTTTACATTCAGATCCATAACCTTATCAAAGGTTTCCTCCGTATACTCGGTAAAGGGAGTGCTTTCGGATATACCGGCATTGTTCACCAGAATATCAATGCAACCGTATTTTGAGGCAGCTTCTCGGAACGCATTGCGGACAGATTCCAAATTGGACAGGTTAGGACTGATTCCCGCAACTGTTGCATCAGGGTACTTTTCTTTCAGCTGCTCAACCGCTTTATCAGCAGAACCTTGCGAGCTTGCGGTCAGGATTACCGTAGCACCTTCCTTCAAAAATTTGTCTGCGGTAGCGTAACCAATGCCACGGCTGCCTCCGGTGATAATTGCAACTTTATCTTTCAGTCTCATAAGAGTACCTCCTTGTGTTTTTGTACTCGTATTATAACCTGTTTCGGGGGTACTCTCCGTGATAAAATCACATTTTTCCAAGAAGGAATGATAGAAAAATCATGCCCGTGCATAAATAAAAAAGTCACAGTCACGCTCCGATTTGAAGTGTAGACTGTGGTTTTTTATTTTACAGGTTCTGCACTTTCAGCCATCTTGATGATTTCGGAATCATCAAGTTTGCTTGGAGTGTATATCGAAATTTATAAGATTTCTGGTTTTAAGGGTCATCCCTTCAAAGTTGTTGACGATGAGAAGATGCAGGAACTGGTGGAAAGTATAAAGGTAAACGGTGTATTATCACCGGTTATGATCCGTCCAACAGGTATGGATACATATGAAATGATTTCCGGTCACAGAAGACTGCATGGAGAAGTGTCATTGTGGAACTTCTCTATATTTATAAACAAGAAGGCTGTCCACAATCATCGGACAGTCTTTTTGTTATTGGACATGCTGTAGATTTTATTTACGACTGCGAGTACAATATATAGATAGATCAACATAGAGGAAATATAAAAATGAGGAGAAGCTATGCAGACAAGGCAGGAGGCAATACAATATTGCCATTCATTTCAAGATGTATATGAAGATTATCCTTTTCATGATGATAACTGGTGTGTTATGCGTCATAAGGAAAACAAGAAAACATTTGCGCTTATTTATGATAAAGATGGTTATGTATGGATAAATGTAAAATGTAATCCGGAATGGAGAGAGTTCTGGAAAAATGCTTTTGAATCTGTTGTCCCGGCTTATCATATGAACAAAACACACTGGAATTCTATTATTCTGGATGATTCTGTTCCGGATAAAGATATCCGGCGGATGATTGGGGAAAGTTACGATCTGACGAAGGGAAAGAAAAAATGAGGATATTAGTAGATGCGGATGCTGTAGATTTTAAACTGGTCAGTCTGTGCCGGAAGGGAGATATTGTTGTAACACAGGATTATGGTGTGGCTGCAATGATTCTGGGAAAAAGTGCTTACGGTATTCATCAGAGCGGTAAATGGTATACAAATGAAAATATTGATCAGATGCTGATGGAACGTCATCTGGCGAAGAAGGCAAGAAATGCAAAGAAAAAGCATCATTTGAAGGGTCCAGCGAAGAGGACGGAGGAAGATGATAAAAGGTTTGAAGTATCGTTAGAGAGACTCATTGATTATATGACATAACAATTCACGGAAAGCTTACCTGATACAAACTTAGAATGAAAAAACCTCGCTGTGGTAGAAATATGATATTGTTGATATAATAACCACATGGTTCGGAGGGATTGAAAAAGAGATATATGGCTGCAAATATCCGCTAAGGCAAAGTGAGAATGCGTCATGCTGGCATGTAAGCATGCGAGCGCGCCCGCGACTGAGTGCGTAGCACGAAGTGATCGGTGTGAAAAAGAGAGTAATTATTGTAAATATGGGATTCGTAGATGTTGTGATGTTTAATCCGGTTTTGCTGAGCAAGGATACTCCATATGAAACAGAAGAAGGATGTCTGTCTCTTACCGGTGTGAGGAAAACAACACGACATGAAAACATTGAAGTGGAATATTATGATATGAATTGGAAAAAGCAACGACAGAAACTGAGTGGATGGCCGGCACAGATCTGTCAGCATGAGCTGGATCATCTGGAGGGAATTTTAATTTAAGTTTTTTGAAATTACGGGAGTGATCGATTATGGCATCGGAACGAACCGATGAATTATACAAGGTTTTACTGGACAGAGGATATCCCAAGGAGTTCTGTGCAGAAATTGCCTATAAAAATATGAACACAGATTATACTGCTACCCGTATGCTTGGATATTTGTATCGGGTAAGTAATCCCAGAATTGAGGATCTGGTGGATGAGATGCTGGCAATCTTAAGTGACAGGGATGCGATCATCCCCAAAAAAAAAATGGAACATGCCCAGGCTGTGATTAATGAAATTTACAGAAATGGGCTGTAAAGAAAAGTTGAGTAATTATGGTACAAGAAAATGATTCGAAGATTTGAAACAAGAGATCTGGATGAGATAATGGACTTATGGCTTCATACAAATATAGAGAGCCATTCTTTTATTGGAGCAGATTACTGGAAAAAGAATTATGATATGGTCAGAAAACTGATTCCTGAAGCAGAAGTACTTGTGGCAGAAGAAAATGAGGAGATTCTGGGATTTATCGGTTTGACAGATACTTATATAGCCGGGATCTTTGTAAAGGCAACGGAACAATCAAAAGGGATCGGAACAGAACTGCTTCGCACCGTTATGAAGCTTAAAGATTATTTGAAACTGAATGTGTATAAGAAAAATAGGAAAGCGGTAGTGTTCTATCAGCATCGTGGATTCAAAATTGTAAATCAGGAAACAGATGAAAATACATCAGAAGAAGAATATACGATGGAATGGCATCGTTAGGCGGGAGGTAAAAATGAAGACATTAATTGTTTATGCGTCTGTACATCATGGAAATACAAGGAAACTGGTGGAGAAAATTGCAGAGGAATGTAAGGTTGATCTGATTGACGCCGTGCAGCAGCCAAAGGCAGATCTGTCGGATTATGACCGGATTGGTTTTGCATCCGGTATCTATTTTTCAAAATTTCATCAGACAATCTTAAAGTTCGCTTCTGAAAATCTGCCGGAAAATAAAAAGGTATTTATGATCTGTACTTATGGTGGGAGCGCAGCATATAAATCACTGGAAGTTATTTTGGAAGAAAAGAAAACGGACATTATTGGAAAATTTGGCTGTAAAGGATATGACACTTTTGGACCGTTTAAATTGGTGGGTGGTATTGCAAAAGGTCATCCGGATGAAAAAGATCTGAAAGCAGCGGTCTCCTTCGTGGCTGGATTGCAGTGATTAGAACGATAAGAAGATTGGGATTTGTCGGTAGGGCAAATTTTGATTACAGCAATTGAGGAAATCATAGAAAGGCAAAACAGTAGATTAAATATTTAGAGTGTTTGAGAAATCGGAAGTTTGTCGAGGTAGGGGAGGAATGATTTAATGAAAAAAAATGAAATAAGCAGCCGTTCCAGTGCAGCAGAATATCTGACCTATGTTGCTGCTGCAGGCGATCAGCAGGACAGCATTGAGATGCGATATGAGGATGAGAATATATGGTTGACGCAAAAGATGATGGCTACATTATATGATGTTGGTTTACCGACAATAAATGAACATATTAAAAAGATTTATGCAGATAGTGAATTAGAAGAGACTGCAACTATTCGGGATTTCCGAATAGTTCAAACTGAAGGTTCACGTCAGGTGACTCGCAATACAAAGCATTATAATCTTCAAATGATTATTGCTGTTGGATTCAAGGTAAATAATGAGCGAGCAGTGCAATTTCGTAAATGGGCCAATAGCATCGTTAAGGATTACACCATCAAAGGCTGGGTAATGGATGATGAACGACTGAAAAATGGTGGTTCTGTGCTTACAACAGAATATTTTGATCGCTTGCTTGAGCAGATTCGTGAGATTCGTTTGTCTGAACGCAGGTTTTATCAGAAGATAACGGACATCTATGCTACAGCTCTCGATTATGACCGCACAGCCAAAACAACAAAGCAGTTCTTTGCAAAGGTGCAGAATAAGATGCACTATGCAGTTCATGGTCATACGGCAGCAGAGTTAATTTATGAGCGAGCAGATGCAGATAAGCCACATATGGGACTGACCACCTGGGCAGCAGCACCGGAAGGTAAGATTGTAAAAAGTGATGTGAGCGTTGCGAAGAATTATCTTTCAGAGAAGGAAATGCGTTCATTAGAGCGTATTGTTTCGGCTTATTTAGATCTTGCCGAGGACCGTGCAGAGCGTCACATTCCAATGACAATGGAAGATTGGGCAAAGCGCCTGGATTTATTTCTGATGGCAGACGATAGAGAGGTTCTTCAAGACGCAGGAAAGATTACAGCAGAAATTGCCAAGGCAAAAGCTGAGACCGAATTTGAAAAGTATCGTGTCGTTCAAGATAGATTGTTTATGTCTGACTTTGATAAGTATATGTTGGAATTGGAAGAGAATGCGAAGAAGTAGAGTATGAAATCAGTGATGGTATTTGTTGAGAATGTTAAACCGGAATTTGGAGGACTGGTAAATTCTAGTTTTTAGAACTCGAGAGATCGAAATTTGCGGAGGATGATATTCACAGAATGAAAGGCAAATAATATGGAATTAAAATTTTGTGCAAGAATTCTTCAAAATGAGAATATGGATGCCGCCTATGTAGAGGTTCCTTACGATATCAAAGAGCTTTTTGGAAAAGGGCGTTTGTTGGTAAATGCTACATTTGATGGTATTCCGTATCGTGGGCAAGTGGTAAAAATGGGAACTCCGTGTTACATTATCGGCGTTACAAAACAGATACGCAAGCAGATTGGCAAGAGCTTTGGTGATATGGTTGAAGTGGTTCTTCATGAAAGAGACGGTGAGAAAAGCCCAATGTGGCAATGTCCCAAATGTGGCAGAGAGTTTAAGAAAAAAGACCAAAGTCATTACTGCGGTGAAAAGCCAAAGACAATTGATGAATATATCCTGAGCCAGGATGAGGATAAACAGGAAGATCTGCGCTATATCCGTCAGATTCTTCGCAGTGCATTACCGGAAGCGGAAGAACGCATTTCATAGAGTATGCCGACCTTCTGGAAAGGTCATAACATTGTTCATTTTGCTGCTTCGAAGAAACACATCGGCTTGTATCCGGGCCCTGCAGCAGTCGAAGAATTTGCTGAAGTATTGAAAGGGTATAAGACGGATAAAGGAACAATTCGTATTCCCTACGGCAAGGTCGATGCAGAGTTGATAAAAAGAATTGCCTTGTGGTGCTACGAAACCGGAAACCATGCATGAGGAGGAATATCATGAAGCAGATAGAAGAGATCATTAGAAATACAACCGAAGAAGAACAGGAAAAGGTGGACTGGACCAAAGCCTGGAGTACAAAGTATCCTGTGCTTGCCACTTATCAGAAGGAAGTGGATATCCCGAAGTATGCTGCCAAGATCCGTCGCATGTTCACAAAACTGCAGGAAGATTACAATTATTCAGAACAGGATGCCATGCTGGTTCTGAAGGATATCCTGGCTCATGAGTACATGGATAACCGACCGAAGAAAAACAAAAAACACAAGTAATGGAGACAAAGAATCATGGAGAATGAAAAGGTATTTGCCATGTCCTTTTCCAAAGTATATGGCCTTCTGATAGCAAAGGCCGAGCGTAAAGGACGCACCAGGGAAGATGTTGAAGAAGTCACTTTCTGGCTTACCGGGTACACCGCGCAGCAGATTGATGACCTTATGGATAGTGAGATTTCCTATGGCGATTTCTTCCGACAGGCTCCGGCAATGAATCCGAACCGGGAGAAGATTACAGGCGTTGTATGTGGTGTTCGAGTCGAAAATATTGAAAATCCGCTGATGCGTGATATTCGGTATCTCGATAAGCTGGTGGATGAACTTGCCAGAGGCAAGGCAATGGATAAAATATTGAGGGAATAGAAAGCGTTAATCCGATGGGATATACAATGGAGGAACTGAAAGAACTTCATTAATGGTACGGAAGAGAGTGATGTAAATGGATTTAAATAAAACAAGCAGATTTATCAGTTTGATTCTCCGACACAGGCCAGATACTATCGGAATCTCGTTAGATGAACATGGATGGGCAAGTGTTGAAGAACTTTTGGCCGGTATCTCAAAGACACAGTACATTGATATGGCAATGCTTGAGAAGATTGTGGCAACAGATAGCAAGCAGAGATATTCTTTTAATGAAGACAAAACTTTGATCAGAGCAAATCAAGGTCATTCCATTGACGTGGATGTAGAACTTCCAAAGAAGCAGCCGCCGGTAATCTTATATCACGGAACGGGAGAAAAATATGTGGCCTCGATTGATGAACAAGGACTTATTCCAAAGAGCCGTCTCTATGTCCATTTATCTGGTGATGAAGCAACTGCAACTATTGTCGGCTTAAGACATGGGAGACCTGTGGTGTATGAAGTACTTGCGAGTCAGATGTACCATGACGGTTATGAATTATTTCAATCTGTAAATGGAGTATGGCTCACGAAGTCAGTACCGGTACAGTATTTGAAGAAACTTAAATAAAGTGCGAGCTGCGAAATCAGCAAAGCTGATTTCCCCTAGCGAGCAGAAGAAATTCTGTAAGCTTTGGTAAGCTGATAATCATACAGTAGGAAAATCCTATCAGGTAAGGTCTAACCAACCGCCTGTACCGAGTCCTTGGAACCGAAGTGGTAACATCAGGTTTAAGCGTAGGACAGGGAGCAACAGAGCCGAAACGAAAGTGAAGTGATTGAGCTGGGAAATAATTTATTGAAGTCGGAAATGGTCGATGTGCTTTTATACACAGCAGACAACACTACTATAAACGATATGGTGAGTTGATAGTGGCGTCCCCCAGTCGGAGAGCTTGGCGAGGTTGATGAGAAGTATGTTATCGGAACAGCTGAGATCCTGTCATTTCCTTGCAAGAGGTATGGAAACCAAAACAAAGGAATGCGTTAGGAATTCAAATGAATGATAGGAAGTCCGACACAGTCATATTATCGAAGAAGTCTGTGGAAGCAGATGGAGAAAAGGGCTGTGCACTTTATAACTTCAGGTAATTAGGAACTATGCAGACGAAAGAGAGCTGACGAACATGGTGAATGAGTTACTTGGAATACAGTACAATATCGCAAAAGCAAACAGAACTGACAGGAAAGTTCAGAATCTTGCGTCGTACATCAATGAGGATACGCTAAGGGCAATTCATAAAACTATGGATAACCGAAAAGCATATGGAATTGATAGGGTGACAAAAGAAGATTATGAACAGAATCTGGAAGAAAATCTTGCGAATCTTGTGAAACGGATGAAAAGCGGAAGCTACCGACCAAATCCAACAAGACGTGTCTATATTCCGAAAGAAACAAAAGACAAAATGAGACCACTGGGTATTTCATGCTATGAGGATAAACTGGTGGAAAATGCGATTGCACAGATACTGGAACAGATTTATGAGCCAAAGTTTTACAATGAGAGCTTTGGATTCCGACCAAACAGGAACTGTCATCAGGCAGTGAGGGAAATCATAGAAAGGGTGCAGAATCGAAAGACGAGTTATGTAGTGGAAGCAGATATCAGAGGATTTTTTGATGAGGAAGTTTTTCCGTTGTAAGGTAAAGACCAGTAAGAAGAAGTTACGTAGTAAAATCAAAGCAATGAAAGAATGGATAAAAGCAAATAGAACACTGCCCTTAGAACTATTGTTTAAAACAGTTAATGCGAAACTGAGAGGTCATTATCAGTACTATGGGGTAACCGATAATATAAAAGAAGTAGAAAACTTTCTCCATAGAACAAAGTGGTTGTTGTTCATATGGCTGAATCGAAGAAGTCAGAAAAAGAGCTATACACTTGATTCTTTCTTTAACGGACTGCTTCGTACATTTCCGTTGCTTAAGCCGAGTATCAAGGTGAGTTTGTTTTACAGGTAATGTATGAAAATATAAAGTGAAAAGCCGTATGCGTTAGTAGCGCACGTACGGTTTTGTGTAGGGATATGGGGAGTAATCCCCATATCTACTAGAGCGAAAAGAAAGCCGGATTGCTCCGACTCCCTCAAGTATGTGTCCGCAAACACATACCCCGATTAGTAACTATATTATACATCTGCTCAACAAAATATGCAACAATTATATATAAATTTTTAAAAGACTCATACGTGCAGATAAATCAGGATGGATAACGGTATGTGCAACTGATGGATTAACGGATGCACCATAGTCTGAGGTTAATTTTTCGAAATCACGGATAAATGCTTTGATTTCGGTTTTTGGTACATGAAGCATTTTTAAATAGTAGCACATAAGAATGACGTAATCGCCAATTGTTTTAAAATTCACATATGGTAATCCTATCTCTGAGATTAGGCATTGCTTCATTGCGGGCGTTGGATCGATGTTTCTGAAACGTGTATCGAAAACAACTGAGTTGTGAGCAATGGCGTTTCGAAGATCTTTCAAAGTATAGATGTATTTGAAAATAAGTTGACGATCAGTATCGCTTGAAAGATTTAATCCTATACGCCTTGAAATATCATCACGGACATCGTATGTAAGACATGAGAGGAGGTAACCAAAATCTCCCATAGTCATTATTTCAAATAATGCCCATATCGGAACATCTGAGTAACCAACATTATTATAAAAATGTGTAATTTTAGGATTGTTTTTTCTGTAAGCATTAGCAAGACTAGACTGAATAGAATTTTGAAGATTCAATTTGTTTTGCTGTAATTTTTTCTTTTGCTCAGGTGAATAATGAGAAGGTGCATTTTTGTACCCGCTTACTACCTTATCATACATGTCTTGGATACTTTCCGAATTAGCGTTGATCAAAATTCCCTCTAGGGCAATATTTTTAACTGCAGTTTCAATGAACATCATTTTTCCATACAACAAGTTTTTTAAAGCAGAATCATATTGAATTGTTGCATATACTTCATTATATGTAGTGAAGGGCAATTGATTGCTTGCATTTTTGAAAAAACGATAGCCTTTATATCCATGAAAATATCCAGTGTTCACTAATTGTCTTTTTTGTGCACTACCTGATATTGCTATTCCGTTATCGCGAAGGTGACGCATCAATCCGTCTGTTGTTTTATAACTCATGAAATCCTCCTGAGAATGATTATAAAGGTATTATAACATAATACAATGATGTTGGGGTCAAAAGCCCCGCTATAGTACCTTGAAAAGTTCATAGATTTTGT
>OGON01001363.1_pt1 | contig 16987 bp, 20 predicted proteins | sample 1552671 | NCBI WGS metagenome assembly OGON01 (sample SAMEA2580136, study PRJEB22360) | human gut metagenome | biome: human gut; feature: human-associated habitat; material: faeces | place: Denmark | collected 2008/2010 | reverse complement strand
GGCAGCATCGGGAGTCCTTTTCGCCAGCGTAGTTGTGTCCTTTGGACCGCAGCAGGCGGAAAGGACTTTTTATGTGCGACCAGTGGCTCTGCTATATCGCTGAATACCCGTGATCTCCGAATTTTTGACTTTCACCCAAATTCAAAAATTCAAAGGAGATCACAGTAATGAAAAGAACATTTTTGGTAAAGAAGGACCCCACGATTGAAGCACAGGACAATTGGCTGATCATGGATTATCGCCAGTATGCGGCATGGAGAGAAACGGATGAAGGCAAGAATCGGGAAATCGTCTTTGGAAAGTTTGAGGCTTGTAGTGAAGACGACTCTATCATTTTCATGGAGTGCAATGAAAAAGTCAGCAAAGAGTTGAAAAAGGATTGCCATCGCAAGCAGTACATCCGAAGCCGAGACGCCGAAACACCGTTCCAAGTCATGTCTTACAGCACCATGACCTTTCAAGAGTCTGAAATTTACGGAGAAGATGTTCTCGAAGATACAGAGTGCAATGTAGAGGAGTCGGTCATGCAGCGTATGGATATTGAGCGGGTCAGAACTGCACTGAAAATGTTGGCCCCGGAAGAGCGGGCCATCATTCAGGATTTTTTCTTCACAGAATCCCCAATACCGGTTAAAGAGCTTGTGGAAAAATACGCAATGCCCAAGACGAGCATCTATAGAAAAAGGGATGATGCACTGAAGAAGCTGAAGAAAATTTTAGGAAATGCGTAGGTCAAATTGGGATGACACGAGTGGTTTGACATAGAAAATGCACCTGCCGAAGCAGGTGCAGGAATGAAATCACATCATGGGGTTTTCCAATAGGTCTTCCACATTGCAGCCGAGAACACGGGACAACTTGTAGAGGATGTTTGCCTGCGCCTTGTCAATGCCATTGACCCGCTGTTCGTACATCTGAATGTTGCGCAGATTCACGCCGGATTGCTCTGCAAGCTCTGCCTGAGATAAGCCCCGGTTTTCACGGATGCGCTTCAGGTTGGAATCGCCTTCCGCTGCTTTATAGAGTTCCTCCATGGTATCGATGAAACTTGTAATGTCCATCTCGTGGTAAACGGAATACATCCCAATGATCTTGGAAAGTGGAATGCGCTCAAAGATATCCTTGAAACGACGGCCAGTAAACCATTGGTACTCTGCAACTGCCCAACCGGCCCAATATTCAGGGGAGCAGTCCTCTGCGTTGGTTGGTGCTGGCAGCTCCTTTGGACCGTATGCCTTTGTGATGACCGCACGGGCCAGCTCAACACCGGACATCCCTGCAACATAGGCGGGGTTGCCTCGTTCAAACTGTTCGGCGTAGCCGGTATTGATGAAGAGTGCTGTGATCCAATCCGGTTTTAGCTTGCAGTCGTTGATCGCATAGTCGAAGAAAGAGGAAAGACGATCCTTGGCATTATTCAAATAAGATTCGCTGTATGCGTGGGTCATCGTTGCTCATCTCCTCCCTCAAGATATCCAGCACGAAGATGTCGTCCCGGTAAGACTTGCTTTTCTTGATCTCTTTACGGTAAGTATCCCTCGCTTTGGTATCTCTATCCAAGAACTTGGGGTAATAGACGCTCTTGCTGACCGGATAAGCATTCACGAAGTGCAGCCGATCAAAGCCTTTTTGAGAAATGACAACCGTCTGCTCACCGAGCTTGCCCAGCTTTAGAGCCTTGTTCAGACTTCTGAGCGGTAAGGTGTTGGACACAAAGGACTCTGCATACTGGAAATAGGAATCGTCTGCCCGATAACCGATCACAACATCGTAGCCGGTTAAATCAATTGAATAGTGACCAATAAGATAGTCCCTTGCATCAACGGCAACTTCGGAGTCCAGCTTGAAGGTGCGGAACTGAAGCAGAAGAGCCATCCAGTTCAGGACCGTATGCGTTCCGTCCAACAGATTCAGCATCTTCAGCCCATCCGTGTCAAAGTCGTAGCTGTTGACAAAACCGTCTGTGTTCTTTTTGCAGGCCCACTCACGAGCCATTTCATCGACACGGGTACAGTAGAATCCCATGCCATAGTCGTTGTGCGGATTACCGATATGAATATCCGGAACCTCGATGATGTGGTCGGTTCCGTGAAGCAGTTGAATGATGCTCATAATATGAAGCCTCCGTTATCATTGTAATGATACAACCACATTATATCATCCTGATGATAGTTTTGTCAATAGCGCATGAGAATTCATTCCAAAGAATATGACTCCTCCCTCCTAATTCTCCCTGTTCCGAAAAATAATTTGGAAACGAGCAAAAAACTGTGGGAATCTCGCAAAAAAATTCGGCAAAGAGAAAGTGAGAGGACAATCTCATAAAACCCGGTAGGAGTGATTCACATGAATAACAAAATAAACATCAACCCCAGCTCGACAAAGTGGCTCGAAAAAGATGATCGGGTCGTCGCTGATTACTTTTGCGATTTGGGCTTCCGTTCCCTGAAGCAGATCCTTGATATGCGTGTTTTCGACCTGATGAATATGCAGGGTCTGAACGCTGTCCGAGTCGAGGAAGTGATCATCTGCTTATATAAGTGGCTGAATCCCAACACAGCTATCGATGAGGCTATCTATAACGGTATGATGTCACAGCCCTTCCTCTATACTCCGTGGAGAAAAGAACACAAAGACCTTGCTGCAATCAAAGTCGGCGACTTGGTGCTGACCCCCGGTATCAACATGAAAGCTATCCAGCATTTCTATGATGCGATCCGTAAGGCGTTTTTCAAATCGGAGGAATACAACTGGAGATGGTACAAGTTCCGAAACAGAAGTGAATATGTGACCTATCTCCGGAAACACGAGGAGGCGGAATAAATGACGCGAACAGAAAAAGAAAATCTCGTTCCTGTTTGGGAGCGCATTACCATTAGTCTGGAAGAAGCTGCCGCATATAGCGGTATCGGCGTGAGGAAGCTGCGAGATATGACCGATAAGCCCGAATGCAACTATGTTATCTGGGTCGGAAACCGAAGAATGATCAAGCGGAAAAAGTTCGATGAATACCTTGAGTCGGCCTATTCTGTATGAGTCAAGTATGCGATTTGCTTGATATGGGCTGATTCGCAACATTGGAAAACGAGATGTCTCTATGTATCCTTAATGGTGCCAAGAGAAAAGCGAAAGCAAAGGAGTGAAGACTATGCAGTTTCAAAAGAAGGAAAAGCGGCAGACAACCGTTCGCTTTGATAGCCACCATGTCAGGCTACGCACCGGAGAGGTACAGAGAAAAACCGGCAGCTATATGTACCGCTGGACAGATAAGCTCGGGAAACGTAATACCATATACGCTGCAACATTGGAAGATCTCCGGGAGCAGGAGGAACAGATCCTTGTTGACCAGCATGACGGCATCAAAGCCAATATCAAAAATGTCACGGTGAATGATGTATATGAGCTTTGGTGCCAACTGAAAAGAGACATCAAGGACAGCACCATGAAAAACTACATTTATATGTATGAGTTGTTTGTGAAGCCAACTTTCGGAAAGAAGAAGCTGGTACAGGTGAAAAAATCGGATGTGCGCCGATTCTATAACCAGCTCATCGACGATAAGGTCCTGAAGCCGTCTACAGTAGATGTCATCCATAATATTGTCCACCAAGTATTTCAGATAGCCGTCGATGACGATATGATTCGCAGCAACCCTGCGGCCAATATGCTTCGGGAAATCAAAATGGCACACGGTTCGGAAATCGAGAAAAGAAAGGCTTTGACCCTTGAGCAGGAAGAACTGTTTCTTGGCTATCTGGCCAGAACATCAAAATACCAGCACTGGTATCCTGTCTTTTATATTATGGCGAATACCGGAATGCGTGTGGGGGAAATCACTGGTCTGCGCTGGTGCGATGTGGATATGGAAAACGGCATCATCAGCGTGAACCATACGCTGGTGTACTACAACCACAGAGATGAGAAGGGCTGCTACTTCTCCATCAATACACCTAAGACAAAAGCCGGTATTCGGGAAATTCCCATGACCGAAGGTGTGAAGCAGGCATTCCTCATGGAAAAGGAGTTCCAAGAGGAGTGCGGAATGAAAAGTGTCAGCCACATTGAGGGGTATTCAGACTTCGTGTTTGTTAATCGGAACGGCGAGGTGCAGCATCAAGGCACACTGAATAAGGCTCTGCAACGGATCATGCGCGATTGTAACAGCGAGGTCCTTGAGAAAAAGGGCGTAGACTCCGATCCGGTTCTTCTACCTAAGTTCTCGTGCCATGTGCTACGGCATACATTCGCTACAAGAATGTGCGAGAGCGGTCTGAATGTCAAGGTCGTGCAGTCTGTGCTTGGTCACGCCGATGTAACGACCACGCTCGATATTTATGTGACGGTCACGAACGACCTGAAGAAACGAGAAATCACAGCCTTTGAAACATATTTGAAAACCGGAGCCAAGCAAATGGCAAATGTATAATATGGTTCTCTCCCCCTTGCGGTCGCAAAATCTGCGATTGCAGGGGGATTTCTCTTTTTGCACATTTCTCTTATTTTGAGGTTTTTCTTATACTGTTAGCAGTACGCAGGAAGGGCGGCAACAGTATGGAAAACAGTTTGGCAAATAAGAAACCTTGGCTTGTAGCTGAATGGTCAGAAAGAAACGGCAGCATCTCACCGGATGATGTACCCTATGGTTCTAAAAAACTATATTGGTGGCATGGCAGTTGTGGCCATGAGTGGCAGGCCAGCGCAAAGGCAAGATCAAGCGGCGAGAATTGCCCGATTTGCAGTAACGCCAGAATCGTTGCGGGTATCAATGACCTTGCGAGTTTGAAACCGGAACTACTGAAAGAATGGTCGCCGAATAATACCATCCAACCAACAGAGATCGGTGTTGGCTCTCATAAGAAAGTGCTTTGGATAGGAGCTTGCGGACATGAGTGGAGCGCAGAAATCCGAAATCGCGTCAGGGGAGCTGGTTGCCCCTACTGTTCGCACAATGCAGTCCTTCAAGGATTTAACGACCTTGCAACTGTACTGCCGCAGGTTGCAAAGGAGTGGTCGCCTCGAAACGCACCGCTCAAGCCAACACAGGTAACGCCTTATGCAAATCGGAAAGTTTGGTGGAAATGCGAACAGGGCCATGAGTGGTTTACGCTCATATCTACACGGGCTTATGGAAGCAAATGCCCTTATTGCAGCGGAATAAAATTGCTGAAGGGATTCAATGATTTAGCTTCGCTCCATCCGCAGCTCGCATTGGAATGGTCACAAAACAACGGCACATTATTGCCGGAAGATTTCAACGAGCGCTCCACCAAAAATGTCTGGTGGAAGTGTAGTACCTGCGGACATGAGTATAGGGCGGTAATCAAATCCAAAGTTCATGGGCTAAAATGCCCGGTATGCACGAAAAACGCTTTGTTGCCCGGTTATAACGATTTGGCAACTACAGACCCGGAGCTGGCACAGGAATGGAATGCGGCCAAAAACACAAGAAAGCCCACAGAGATATCAAGACTGTCACAGTACCCGGTTTGGTGGAAAGGCATTTGCGGGCATGAATGGAAGGATAAAGTGTTTCACCGTGCAGTTGAAGGGGCTGGCTGCATCTACTGCGAGAAAGCATTTCTTAAGGAGCTGCCATATCTGCTTGTAACGATGTATGCAAAGCAATATGGGCTTGCGACACGCATAGACGACGAAAAACTGATTGGGGCAAGGATCGATGCGGTTATCCCGGAACTGCGGCTTGCGTTTGCCTTTTCTCAAAAAGGCACTGATAGAGAAGCCAAAGTTGCGGAGGTTCTTCACTTCCTGTGCAAAGCGAAAAGGATACAGTTATTTGTGATACGGCAGAAAGACCCGATTGCGCTTGCCACAGAAATCAAGCAAGCCTTCGCTAAGGCAAACCTATTTAAAAATTCGGATAGTCAAAGGGATGTTGCCCATCTTCGGAAGCGATACTTTGCTCAAAAGAACAATGGAAACTAAAAAGAGGAACTGCGACTTGCAGTTCCTCTTAGTTCTTTTGATTCGTTTTTACTGCATGGGCAAGCAACATATTGAGTGCGTCTTGCTTTGCTCGCTCATCAGCTTTTCGTGATGCGATCAACAAGCTGAGTTCATATTCAGACAGTGTAGAGTCCTCGATGTCCTGCCTTCCCAGCAGGTAGTCAACCGTTACGCCAAAAATATCTGCCAGTTGGATCAGAATGTCAATGGAAGGCTGCCTGGAGCCGGTTTCATAACGGGAGTAAACCACGGAGGATACGCCCAATGCGGAGGCCACTTCTGCCTGTGTAAGACCCTTGCGAGTGCGAATATCCTTGATGTTCACAGGCACGACCTCCTTCCAATATACTATATTAAATTATACTACCGGAACGGAATGCAATGTAATACCGTATCGGTAAATAGCTCGTTGACCAGATACCGTTTTGGTAGTATCATATTCCGTAGGGGTAAATGCTTCGTGTCACTTCGCACCATCTCGGAATGCGGAGGAATACATGAACCTAAAAGAAATGCGAGTCAGTCGCAAACTCAAAGTACAAGAGGTATCAGACTATCTGTGCTGCTTGCCATCTGTTTACAGCCGTTATGAGAATGGCAAACGAGAGCCATCCATCGATATTCTTCTGAAGCTGTCCAAGCTGTACGGCGTTTCAGTTGATTGTCTGATTGGAAATGATGAGGTCGTTGACACGAGCATAACCGAAAAAGAAGCTGCAATGATAAGCGCTATGCGTCAGGCGGACGAACGAGCCAGACAGGATGCAATTGCCTTGTTAGAGCTGCATACAGTGAATAAGAAAATCTAAACAGAGAGGTGCAAAGTGACAGGAGCTTTGCCCTCTGTATCTTGAAAGGGCACCGTGCAAGCGGTGCTCTTTCTTTTAAGGTCGCAAGGCAGCACGCACTTTTGTGAGCATCCCTTTTGCGAGGTTAAAAGCAGGAAAAGTGCGAGCTTGGACACCGTTTTTGCCAAAATGGCTCAGTGAAAAGCGGTTATTGCCGAAACGGCGATGGAAGCAGATGTGTCACCACCTTATAATAATAGTAGTGACTTATGATCCCTATCTGCTTTGAGAAATGTGCGAGGTTAGAATGGAAGGTTCCGTTTACCAATACTATGCAAATGTCCGAACTGAGCCGGTTGAATGGCTATGGTATCCCTATATACCGCTCGGGAAGCTGACGGTGCTCCAAGGCGATCCCGGTGAGGGTAAATCTACATTTGCGTTGAATGTCGTAGCAAGAATTACGACAGGACAGCCTATGCCGGATGGTGTTCCTGCTAAAGGAAAGCGTGTTGCGATCTATCAGTGTGCTGAAGACGGTATTGCAGATACAATAAAGCCCCGTCTCCAGCAAGCTGGAGCGGATTGTGAACGAGTAGCTTATATCATAGACAACGACATTGCATTGACACTGGAGGACGGTCGAATCGAAACAGCGATCAAGGACACACACGCCAGTGTATTTATTATCGACCCCATTCAGGCATTTATCCCGCCTGATGCAGATATGCAGAGTGCCACCAAGATGCGCTCTGTCCTGCGGAAGCTGGCAAATATTGCAGACCGCAACAAATGCGCTGTAATTCTCATCGGTCACATGAACAAAGGCGGCAGTAGCAAATCATTGTATCGAGGGCTTGGCTCTATCGACATTGCTGCTATTGCACGAAGTGTGCTCATGATCTCAAGAGATGAAAGCCGCCCTGACATTCGATACATGTATCCGATAAAATCGAGCCTTGCTCCGGAAGGACCTGCAATTGCTTTCTCGTTCAAAGAGCATGGCGGAATCGTATGGCACGGCAAATATGATCTGAATACCGCAGAACTCATGGACAGCATCACAGTAAAAACAACCAAGCGGGAACGAGCTCGTGCAAAACTGGTTCAGCTTTTGGAGCATGAGGATCGTCCGGCAAAAGAAGTATATGCCGGCCTTGCTGATATAGGCGTTGGAAGCCGTACTGTTGAGAAAGCAAAAAAAGAACTCCAAGTCACAACTTACCGTTCTGGCGGAAGTTGGTACTGGAGTTTGCCAAAACCCAAATAACCAATGATGTTTACCGGGAGATGAGATGATGGAGAACTTGGTTTGGAAAGCCTACTATCACAGTATGAGTGGGCATGAGATTCGGCCATTTAACATATTTGAACATGGGAGATTCAGAGAAGAAGTACGGAAGCTCTTGCTGAAATGCACAGAGAAAGAAGCATTTGCTGAGGAGCTGCGCCGTTCTCTTTTCTACTATTATTGCAGTAAATGTGAATGGGAAGTTGTCATCGGACCTTGGTGCGGAGATCGGGGCACGAAGGAAATCAAAGTCGATGTCTATATGCAGGTCATGAACAACTGGGATATCTTCGTGGATTATGTTTGGAACGAAGGAAAGAAGCAAAGACGATGAGTGTGAGCACAGATACAGAGCGGATTTTCCGAATCGGTGGCTATGTAAAGCGGGCAAAACTGAATCTGCGCAATGAGCGTGAGATAAGAGCCTTTCATCGAAATGCGATTGAAAGACGGTTTGGTGATTTTGAGGATGGCACACTCGTGGATGTTTATATCGACATCACCGGTTATAAAGAAACGGCCAAGCGTCCTGAGATGCTGCGGCTTATGCGGGATTGTGCAGATGGAAAAGTGAATCTGATTTTTGCAGAAACCAAAGGATATTTGAGTGCAAACACACGAGAGTTCTGCTACTGGCTCCATTTCATCTTTAATCTGAAAGAACGGGTAGACATCATAACCGACGATGACCAGTTCAACATCAACACGATTCTCAACGCAGACAAGCAGCGTGAGGCACTGATAAAAATGGCTGAAGACTACATTTACCTGAATCCGCCTGACCACCAGAAGTGGTTGAATGGAGTGGTTTCTGCCATCACAAACTTACGGGAGGACGGATAAGGATATGGCAAAGGATGAAAACAAGGAATCGGAAATCCGAGGCGATGAGCAAGAAATCGTAGACCAGCGGCTTCCGGTGTGGCGTCCGCAGGATGCTGACCGAGAATATTACCGGTATGAAACGAAGAAGAGAATCCAGCATTATACGGTTCCGCCGCAGACTATTTTCCGTCCAGCAAAACCAACGCCTACCATTCGAGATGCAGAGCATAAGCGTGTTGCAGTTTATGCCCGTGTGAGTACGAAGAGCAAGGAGCAGGTCTCCTCCATCGAAAACCAAACAAAGTACTATACAGAGAAGATTGCCAAAACGCCCAACTGGGATCTGGCGGAAATATACAGTGACGAGGGCAAATCCGGCACATCGAAAAAATGGCGTCCAGAGTTCAAACGAATGCTGGAAGATGCGTCGAAGAAGAAAATGGATTTGATCGTTTGTGCCAGTGTGTCTCGTTTTGCCCGTAACATCTCTGACCTGATTGAGGAAGTGCGGAAACTAAGAACGACGAATCCGTCAAACCCGGTCGGCGTGTATTTTGAAACGGAGGACCTTTATACGCTGGACCCGAACATCAACGAAAGGCTCCAGATGCAAGGCCTTTTTGCAGAGTGGGAATCCGGCAATAAAAGTCGCCGCATGATCCTATCCTATGATCAAAGAATCTGCACTGGACAGTTTCCGCTATCCGATCTGCTCGGTTTACGGCACACAATAGAGGGCGGTTTCATCATCGAGGAAGAAGAGGCGAAGACGGTTAAGTATATTTTCCTTGCTACGCTGTGTGGGTACACAGCGGAAGAAATCGCAGAGGTGTTGACGGAGAAGCAACGGCCAACACTTCGAGGCCGTACTGAATGGACGCCCTCAATGGTGAAAGCAATTATGGAGAACGAACGGCGTTGGGGTGATCTTGAGGTTCGGAAAAGGGTCGTCATTGACTATAAGGAAAAAGTCACGGCGAAAAACGATGGTCTGAGAGAAGGAGCCTACATCCCCCATTACCATGAGGGAATTGTATCTCCTGAAATTGCAAGAGCAGCACATATGATGCGAGCCAGCCGATACAAGTTCGGAAGTGTCCCGGATGTTTATGTGATCGATAGTGGAGCACTGAAAGGCTTCGTCAGTATCTCCCCGACATGGAGCGGCATCGACAATCGGGCTTTTCAGGATATTTCACGCCAAGTTTACAACGAGGATGAGTTTTGCGAGCTTCAGCGTCGGGCAAATATCATGAACGGCAGAACACACAGCAATGTCGTTTCCATGACGCTGAATGATTACCGGGTTGCACCCGGTGTCATGTTCATGACCCGTAGTGATCCGCAGCTTACATTTTCGCAAAGAAGTATGAAATTGAATGCAGTCTGTTGGGAAAAACTTGGGCAGCAGAAATATGTAGAGTTCTTGTACCACCCGGTACTGGAAGTAATTGCAGTACGAAGCTGCAATGCCACAAACCCCAATGCGGTGCTATGGGACGAAACGAAAAAGTCGGGTCTTCAACTATGTACTTCCGCATTCTCAAACGCTGTCTATGATAAGCTCGATTGGATGAGAAAGTATAAATTCAGATTCAGAGGTGTGACCCGTGTCAGAGGGGGCGAAAGGATCATTTTCTTTTTTCTTGATGAACCGCAGATCTTGGTTGGAAAGGATAAAAAGCACCTTGATGCTATGGACACCTCAGATTCAACCGTAAAGTACATTCCCTATAAGGAAAGCGAGTGTGACGGTGCGGCTGGTTTGGTGGCAGGAATCGCTTACCCTGAGAACTGGCAGGAACAAGTTGGTGTCAGTTATGAGATCAAACAGCAACGAGGGCGTGTCCTTGATGCGGTGTCTTCAGCAGATATTCGCAACCATGGTACAAAAGTAGTGAACCCTTTTATAGGAGTAATCCCTACACACGGAGAGCTTGAAGATGAATTAGAACAAATCTATGAGGCAATGTAACCGGAGGACAATATGGATAACGATAATTTTTCCTTTCTCGCTGATGCAGAAAGCTCGATAACGGGAGATAAAACCGAAGGGTACACGCCCAAGGAGCAGGAGCTGATTCATCAATTGGTTCAAGAACGACTGGGCAAGAAAAATGCCATCGAGTTTGAATCTCTCGATGACTATGTTGTTCCGCCCAAAATGTTCTTCTCCATGATTAAGAAACCGGCTGTGAGTATTCGTGCAAACAGAATGGAATTTAGTATGTCAGCGATCCGGCTGTTTGAGGGAGTACAGCACGTCCTTCCTATGCTCAGTGAGAATAAAAAGCGAATGGTTGTGGCCATCTGTGCGGAAGAAGAAATCTCTTCGATTGAATGGGCAAGACTAAAGAAAGATAAGTGGGTCAACCGTTCTATATCCTGCCCGGAATATGTCCAAAGCATTTATAAGATGATGAACTGGAACAAGGAGTGTCGGTACAAGATCTATGGACGGCTTGCCAATTCTGAGCGAGGGCTGGTTCTGGTATTTGATCTTGCATCCGCTGTTATGTTTGATCCGCTGCCGGAGGAGTACTTTGACAAGCACACCGGCAAAATGAAGAAACGCATTGTTAAATACTATCCTGATGAGATCCGCATGAAGTTGGGCAGGAGTTATTCGGATTATGAAGCCCTTCAGCAACGAAGCAGCTTCGAATCACTATCCGGATACATGGACACCAGCGGAGGCGCTGTTCCCGCTACGGTTTCTGAAGAGCTGGCTGCTTCCATCAGTATGCAGGAGCAGGAGAAGAAACGGGAGACTTTGTTTGGCACGATTATTGGAAATGGAGGTGACGATGATGTCCGAAACAACGAATGAGGATAGAATGTACCCAATCGAAATGACGCTGCAAGGCGCTCGCTGCTGTATCAGCATCGGCAAGGGCGTTATAAAAGCCTTGGGAAAGCCGAGCCATGTCTCAATTAAAATTTCAGACAGCCATGATTCTTTGAGCGTTTTCCCTTGTGATGAGGATGATGTGATGGCTTTCCGAGTTCCGCTGAAACTGTTCACCGATCACAGATGCGTCATGAGGATCAACAGCAAGCAATTTGTTCATGGAATCATGCGGACAAACCAGATGGACACTTCAAAGACATATGTTTTATCCGGCGAGTTTCTGGAAGAGAAGAATACAGCAGTATTCTCGTTAGTTGAGGGCGTCAGTCTTCGTACACAAAAAGGGATGGCGCAGTCATGAACGATTTCGTCAGAGAGTTTTTTGAGGATCAGCCTGAATTACTCAGGCGATATGAACGCAACGAGGCACGATATATCTTGCAGCTTCCGAAGAACTACGATACAATTAGTATTGACTTTGGAATTGATAAGAATGAGATGAAGCGGCTGGTGATTGCCCTTGCCGAGCTTGATCTGACCATTGATGAATGGCTCTGCTTTAAGATGAAAGAGCTGATTCTGGCCGACAGACTATCCAAGGAAAACAGAGGCGAAGAATAAGGGATTATGCGCTACTATGTTATCTCCGATGTTCACGGATACTATACGCAGATGAAGTCTGCTTTGGAAAAGGCAGGCTTCTTTTCCGATACAACTCCTCATAAGTTAATCATGCTCGGAGATTTATTTGATCGAGGGCATGAGGCGAAACAGCTTCAGCAGTTCATATTGGAGCAGATGGAGCAAGACAAGATAATTCTCATTCGTGGAAACCATGAGGACCTATTTGTGGAGCTTGTGACCACGGATGCAGGGATGCCATATAGCTATCACAAATCAAACGGAACTTATGATACTGCACTCCAGTTGACGGGCTTTGATCCAGTGATGGCATCTATACGCCATTATGATTTTGCCGATGCAGCGAAAGACACACCGTTTTACAAAGAGATTATCCCAGCGATGCTTGATTACTTTGAGACGGAACACTATGTTTTCACGCATGGCTGGATACCAAGCATTCCGAACAGGGATAAAAGCTACAGCTATATTTCTTCTTGGAGAGAAGCAGACCGTGAGCAATGGAATCAAGCAAGATGGTTCAATGGCATGGATGCAGCACAGACCGCAGATGAGAATAAGACCATTGTTTGCGGACACTGGCATACTTCGTATGGCCATAGCAAATACGAACACAAGGGGACCGAGTTTGGAGAAGATGCGGACTTCTCTCCCTATTATGGTCCCGGAATTATTGCCATAGATGCCTGTACAGCGTTCAGTGGAAAGGTAAATTGTCTTGTGATAGAGGATTAACGGCGTGGCGTAGTACGGGATTGAACTTTGCATATCCGTTTATAACCACGCTTTAGACGGGCACAATATAAAGAGTGAATGTAAGCAGAGTATTGAAGTTTTTTCTGGATTCCTTACGGGACGACCTGAAACCCATTGAAATTCTGAAATTCTACTGTTATAATATTAACTACAATCTTTCGGAGGTGCGAAAGGTTGGAGTTGCACCACATACACCACTTGGAGCACCACTATGGTGTATGCTTTCAGCAGGGAAATGTACAGAGTTATCACACACGGGAAAATGTGACCTGTAAGCAAAGCACAGTATTAACAGGGCTTCTACACAGCAATTCCATGTGAGGAATCTTATCCCGACAATGAAACCCTTGGATAAGGGTCAGGGCAATAACCAGGCAGAGGCAACCCCGGAAGTGGCCTCTGTTTCGGTCCCCGCCGAGACTCCTGCCGAGCCTGAAAAAATCGACTTCTCTAATGTTGTGATTGAGCCTCTGTTTGAGGATCAGGTCGATTTCGAGACCTTCTCCAAGAGCGATTTCAGAGCGGTTAAGGTCCTTGAATGCGAAGCTGTTCCTAAGTCCAAGAAGCTCTTGAAGTTCACACTGGACGACGGTTCTGGAGAGTTACGGACGATTTTGAGCGGTATCCACGCTTATTACGAGCCGGAAGAACTCATCGGAAAGACCTGTATCGCCATCACGAATCTGCCCCCTCGAAAGATGATGGGTATCGATTCCTGTGGCATGCTGATCTCCGCCGTTCATAAGGAAGGCGAAGAGGAGAAGCTCCATCTTCTGATGGTTGATCCTCACATTCCGGCGGGTGCGAAGCTCTACTAAGATCCAGTGATCTGAGTGCGAATCTTTGGCCAAAATCGGGGTCGTATACCAAAATCTATGCCAATTTACACCACGGTCATGCCATCAGCGAAAATACTATTCTGCGATTCGCTACCAGTCACCGTCGCATATCACCTGTAGCTATAACTCACGAGCCTGCTGAAGCTTAGCAGGCTCGTAGTTTTTGAACAGAGTGGATCATTTCTCAAAGGGAATAACAGTTCCTGTGTTTTATTGAAAAGGTGCCAAAAGCAGCGATTTTGACTCGACAGAGGCGCCTTCGGATCCGGACGACAAATAACTCGGCCAGTGGATTAACAGGCGGTCCTGTACGAAATAATCCTCGAAATTGGCACCAAATAACGACACGAAAACCCACGCGGCAGGAAGAAGCCGGAGTGGCGAATAGAGAGTCTCCCTTAAAGATCCCGCGCGGCCTTACCGTAATTAATTAATGTCACTCGCCGAAGAGCAGCAGAATGCTAAATCCGGAACACCAAGGTATTCCATCACACCAATTTTCTTGGCGCATTCGAACAAGTCTTGCTCCGTGAGGGCACGTGCATAATCATCCAGGGTTTTCTGGATGATCTGCTGAAACTTCGAATGATTATCAGTGTCCATACTACTCCTTTCACGCCACCATCTTCAGGATCGCCTTAGCCACTTTACGTCCCTCCGGAGAGGAGATCATCAGCACGATACCCGCGGTGCAGGTGAGCACCAACCCGACCTTGGTCCACATCATGCCCTTGTACATATCCGCATTGTTAGCCAGATCCTGTGCGTACTTGTCTTCAGCAGCATCTATCGCTGCAAGCTTCTCCGGTGTAGACATGTCCTGCGCCGCCGATATTAGCTCGAGCTTTTTCTGATAGCCGTCCTTTGGCGTCATCTCAATGATCCGCTTCGTATCTTCAGAGATGTCCAGAGCCGACTCTACAGCCTTCCCGGTGATTGCGGGAACGCTATCCGTTGTGAGGGTCTCCAAGCTGTTACAGCTGATGTTCTTTTCCATGGTGATAGCCTCCAAAATCTAAAATTATCATTTGATGCGAGGCTATTATGCCATAAGGCTGGAGGCATTTCACGGAAAAAAAGGTGCGAAAAGTACCTTAATTGCGCTTGTTCTTGGTAAAGAATCTTACTGTTCACATGCCTTCGCTGAGCTTCTGCCTAACTTCCATCAGTGCAAATCCGAGGATATTATCCCCGGTCCAATTTGCGACATCAAAACGCTTTGCGTCATGCACATTCCGGCCGAAAGATGACAGGCCCGTACCCCGGCTGCCTCCAGTGCGGCATATAAATACTGCGCTTCCGCCTTGGTATTGCAGATGATCAACAGGCTGTCGGTTTCCTCCAGCTTTTGCATCGCAAAGCCCGGGATGTTATCCAGTAAAACAGCCCCGGCATACCGGATCTCGGTGCGGTCGAAGGGCTTCCACAGCCCGGCGTCATAGGGCACCATTTCCGCGGGGGCGCAGCAGATGGGATGGTCGGCCCGTTCCAGTTCCGGCTGTGTGGCGGAGCAAAGCACCACCGTGGCATGGCATACCGCCGAAAGAAAATTCACCGCCAGATTAAACAGCGTCAGCAGGTGTGCCGGGACGGTCTGCACCTCATCAATAACGATAATGCTGTCTGCCAGCGCCTGAAACCGCCGGATGCAGGCGGTTTTCCCGCTGAACAGGGTGTTCAGCAGCTGCACCAGTGTGGTTACCACAATGGGCGCCGACCATTGCTCACACAGCATCTCCCATTCCGGCTGCCGTTCCAGCTCCTTGGTGCGTACTATATCGGAATGATGCTCCAGAATAAGGCTTTGATCCGGCAGCGCCCCCCGGATCACGGCGGCATTCTGATCCAGGATCGAAAGCAGACTGGAGGTCAGAATAATGCGGGATTTATTCCATTTGGCCGCATGTGCCAGCGCATACCGCAGTGCCGAAAGTGTTTTCCCGCCGCCGGTCGGCACATTCAGGCGCAGCACGCCGCCGTGGCTCCCGGCGCAGTTGGCGCACCGGTCGGAAATGGCTCTCCGGGCCTTTTGTATGGGGGTATCCTGCGGGAATTGCTCCAGCTTTTCCTCTAAAAATGCAAGGCAATCCTGCCACATTTCCCGCCGCTCCTCCCCCGTTCTTTGCACGGGGTAGGGGGTGCCCTCCATAAATTCGGTGGTATCCTGCCGGTCGCCGTCCATTACGGCCGAAAGCACCATCCTTGCCAGCAGCCCATAGTAGAACTGGATCTCGGCATTGGCCTTTTCCGGCGGCAGCGCCGCATCGGGCAGGGCACCCAGCTTTTCCAAAAGGGGCGTGATCTCCGCCGTTGCCCCGTCAAACAGTTCATCCAGCTTTTTGGTATCGGCGCACTGCGAAAGGTAGTTTTCCAGCGCCTCCTCGTAGCCGATATCCTCCTTACTTTTTCGGTAATCAAACCCGCTTTTGTGCTGCTCATCGATACAGTCAAATAAACCATGATGGGCACCGTCCGCATAGGCCAGCAGCTCTGCGGTAACGCAGGCGGCGTCAATTGGCCCGGCCGGGTGGTGGCGCTCCAGCAGGAACCGAACGGCCGCAAAGGTGTGGTTTACGCTGCCGCGCTTCACGCAGTCTGGGTTTTGCACGGCGGCATACAGGTAATCCGCAAATTCCTGTTTTGCTTTTCCCATATCGTGCAGCAGCCCGGCAAGCTCTCCGGTTTTTTGCAGCCCAAGCGGCAGCAGCCGCTCGCCGGCGTAGCGTGCAACGGCTTCATTATGGGCCTTGACGGTTTGCTCCGTTTGTCGATGATCCTTCATCCGGATATGGGCCGGAAAGACACGATTCATGGCACACCTCCTTTGCTGCAGCAAAGCATTCCCATGGAATAAATTCCATGGCCCTGTTTAGATCATAGCGGATGGCGGTTATGCGGGGCAATCATCATTTTGACTGAAAAAACCAAAGATTGCTTGGTCATTACGCCTTCTGCTGTATTGACCGTACCATATTCGCAGTCCAATAAACAGGACTTTTCCGTTTTTAAGGCTTGCAGGGGGCGGTTCGGG
>OGON01001360.1_pt1 | contig 17065 bp, 14 predicted proteins | sample 1552671 | NCBI WGS metagenome assembly OGON01 (sample SAMEA2580136, study PRJEB22360) | human gut metagenome | biome: human gut; feature: human-associated habitat; material: faeces | place: Denmark | collected 2008/2010 | reverse complement strand
ATCAGTATGTGATCGTCGAGGTGGAGATTCCCAAGAAGCTGAACCGCACCCAGCGTGAAGCGCTGAAGGCTTTTGAGGACAGCCTCAAGGATGAAAAGATCGTCTACAATGAGTGACTTGTTGCGCCCAACCTGTTCAACGAGGGCACTGCCAACGGAAAAACCATCTACACAAACGACAGCAGCCTGACCTTCTCCCGGGTGGGGGATACCTATACCCTGTCTGCGGCCAAGGTGGGCGGAGTGGGAACCATCAGTGACCTGCAATACCTGTTCAATCCCTCACCCAGTAGTACGACAACGTACGGTACGATTTTCACCAACGACTTCTGGCCCCTGGACGGAGCAACCAATGGAGCCGACCCGCTGTTTGGCAAGGATACGCCTGTTTTTTACGGTTACGATGCCGATGCGCAGGGGGAGGACACGAGCAAAACGAACGTCTGGAAGGAGACGGCTGGACGCCTCCCCGGCAGCGATGACGGCAACAACCACAACTGCTTCTTCGGGATGCAGTACGCCGTGAAGTTCACCCTGACGGCGGACTATGTGGGTCCGCTGGAATACTACTTCTTCGGCGACGATGATATGTGGGTGTTCCTGGATGACAAGCTGGTGTGCGACATCGGCGGCGTCCACTCCTCCGTGGGCGAGTATGTGAATCTGTGGGACTACCTGCGGAAGGACGGACGCACCGAATCCGAGACCCATACCCTGACCTTCTTCTATACCGAGCGCGGCGCCTCCGGCTCCACCTGCTACATGAACTTCACCCTGCCCTCCGTGTCCGGGGTGAACATCGAGCAGAAAACCAGCGACCTGGAGGTCCGCAAGCAGGTGGTGGGCCAGGATGAATCCAACCGGGAGTTCGAGTTCAACATCCGGTTTTATGACCAGAACGGAAAACCGGTGCTGGACGACTACGCCTACACCAAGTATGACAAGGACGGCAGGGAGCTGAACGGCGACCTGGTGGTCCACGACGGCGACAAATTCACCCTGAAGGACGGCCAGTACGTCCGCATCCGGTATCTGCCCTTCGGTCTGCGGTATACCATCACGGAAGAAGCCGTAAACGGCTACACCGTCAGCAGCACCATCAACGGTGTTGTCGGCCAGGGGAACACGGCCACGGGTTCCATCCTGAACACCGGCCAGATGAACACCGTCCTGTTCACCAACACCATGACCTATAAGGGAGCTATCACCCTGCAGAAGCAGGACCTGGACGGCCACAGCCTGCCCGGCGCGGCGTTCCGGCTGGTGGACGGCAAGAACAATACCGTCAATGTGGTAGACAACGGCAACGGCAGCTATACCGTTCCCTCCACCGCCGACGATCTGATCAAAGACGGGGAGCTGTATTACATCGCCAGCGCCGCTGGTGATACCGGTGAGTGGGTGATTGGACAGAATCAGGAGCCTAAAACGCAGTATGCGGCTCAGTTGCAGAAAAAGAAGGACAACGCCTATCAGCAGTACCGGGTATACCGGCAGTCGGACGGCTCCTACAGCTTCTATTGCGAGGCAAACCAAAAGTGGCTGGATTTGGACAACGCAGGATTGACCAACGGAACGCTGGTCCACTTCTGGACCAACGAGGTTCATCCCACCACCCACGACAACCAGAAATGGTACATCACGGTGACGGAAACCGGGCTGAAAATCAAGCCCCGGCAGGCGGTTTTGAAAAAATCCACGGCAGTGCTGGACCTGAACGACGGTACCCTGACCCCGGGTGAAAAAATCCAGGTCTGGGAGGACAACAACAGCAAGGCCCAGCGGTGGAAGCTGGTGCCGGTGAACCCGGCGGCGGCAGTGACCACCACGGACACCCTGGCGGTGGACGAAAAAGGCCTCCTGACCATCCAGGGCCTGCTGCCCGGGACCTATACCCTGATAGAGGTTACCGCGCCCGACGGCTATCAGCCCATGGAGGACGCGACCATCAAGGTGGACGCCAATGGCCATGTCACACGGGTCAGCGACAGTCCGCTGGTCAGCGCCGATCAGTCCCAGATAACGGTGAAAAACCGGCCCACCGACAAGACCCTGACCCTGAAAAAGCAGGTGGAGGGGGCGGCCACCGGGAACCAGAAGTTCGGGTTTACCGTGACATATGTGGATAAGATCACCGGGAAATCCATCAGCCGGCAGTTGAACCTGGCCAACGGCGACAGCGATAAAGTGACGATCCCCTACGGGGCCACGGTGACCATTTCGGAGCCCAGCCACCCGGGCTACAGTCTGTCCTTCCGGCAGGGGGACACGCTGGTGACAAACCTGGACAAAAATTCCTATCAATTCGTCATAACGGATGACGTGACCATCATCGCCGTGAACACGGCGGGCTACGAGTTGCCGGACACCGGCGGCCCGGGAGCTGTCTGGTATACTACCGGGGGCCTGCTGCTGATGGCGGCGGCAGGGGGCCTCCTGCTGTATAAAAACCGCAGTCGAAGGAAAGGGGGCCGCTTACTTTCCTGAGAACCGGAAATTTAGCAGAAGATGAAAGAAAAAGAAAGGATCCGAAACATGAAACGCACAAAGAGAATCGCCAGCGTCCTGCTGGCACTGGTCATGGCCCTGAGCCTGATCACCACAGCCTTCGCCGCGGGGGAAACATACAGCATCACCATCAAGAATGATGCTGCCGGACACACTTATGAGGCGTATCAGATTTTTGCCGGTGACCTTGCAATTAAAGATGGCGTAAAGACACTGTCCAACATCCGTTGGGGCAGCGGCGTCAGCGCCGAGGGGCAGGCCGCATTGGGAAATGCAGAATACATTAACGGTGCAATCATTGAAAAGATGCTGAAGCAGGCCTATGACAATATTCAGATGATCTCACTGGCTAAGCCAGGAGATAAAACATTGGTAGATGTCCTTGCTCCTGCTGTTTCAGCGTATGCATCAGTCTTTGAAAAAACACAGGATACATGCGCTGCTCTTACAGCCTGCTCACAGGCTGCAGAAGAGGGGATGCAGGCGACCTGTGATATGCAGGCTAAATTAGGCAGAGCATCACGTCTGAAAGAAAAATCAATCGGTCATCAGGATGCAGGGGCAACCTCCTGCTGCCTGATTCTGCAGACATTCTGCTCAACGATAATAGCGTTGGAAAAAGCTTCACGAAAGGAGACTGGAGATGCAGCGATTTGTTAACGATCCGGACATGATTGTAGATGATATGTTAAAGGGGTATGTGAAATGTCATAAGGATATCCTTCATATCAGTGAAAAGAACGATCATGTAGTTGTGAAAAACCGGCAAAGGAAGCATAAGGTAGGAATCGTAAGCGGAGGGGGAAGCGGTCATGAGCCATGTTTTCTTGGTTATGTTGGCGAACACATGCTGGATGCCGTAGCAGTAGGAGAAGTATTTTCTTCTCCCCCTGCCACTGCGTTTCATCAGGCATTTTTAGAGGCTGATACCGGTGCAGGCGTTGCCTGTCTGTTTGGCAATTATGCCGGCGATAATATGAATGTGAAAATGGCAGTACAAATGGCGGCAATGCAGCAGGTAAATGTACGCTATGTTACGGCCAATGATGATATTGCAAGCGCACCGTTGGATGAAAAAGAGAAGCGTCATGGAATTGCAGGAAGTCTGTTCATGTGGAAAATCGGGTGTGCAAAGGCTGAGCTTGGCGGTACGCTGGATGAAGTGATCGATGCAGCACAGGCTGCTGTGAATGAAACCAGAAGCTTGTGTGTAGGGCTGACCCCCTGCTCAATACCTGCTGTCGGTCATGCTAATTTTGAGATTCAGGAAGGTACCATGGAATATGGTATCGGACATCATGGTGAGCCCGGGCTGATTGTAGAATCATTGAAAAGCGCAAAAGAAATCGCCGCGGTACTCTGTGAGAAAATAGAAGCAGATTTAAAGCTGAAGCATGGAGAAGAAATATCTGTCATCGTATCCGGGCTGGGCGGAACGCCAATTATGGAGCTTTATGTTCTTTATGATGAGATAGAGAATTATTTTACAGAACGCGATATTTCAGTCTATCGCTCCTTTGTAGGTGATTATGTAACCTCGTTGGAGATGAGTGGAGCTGCGCTGACGGTGATGCGTATGAAGGAAGAATTTAAAGAATTGCTGGATTTTCCTGTTGATACACCGGCAATCACTATAAAATGAAATTTGAGGAAAGCTGTGCGGATCGGTAGAGGATGATGCTGTCCTGCTGATTACGTTATTTATAAGGAGGAATCGCAATGTCGTTGGATGAAAGAGGCTTGAATATTTTAAAACTGCTTGTAAATAATCCGACGATCAGTGGTTCTCAACTGGAAAAAGAAGCAGGATTGTCACGAAAACAGCTTAGTTATTCTTTAGCGAAGATAAATTTTTATCTGAAGGAAAATGGATTTGAAGAAATCGGAAGAATGCGGACGGGGAAATTTATCATACCCCATAATGTTATCAATTCCTATAAAACAAATCAGTTCACCTTTGATGAAGGTGCGTATGTATTTATAGAAAAAGAGCGTCTTTACTTGATTGCCCTGATTCTCTTGCAGCATAAAGAGGAACTCAGCATTAACCATTTCACCTCGATCCTGAGGATTAGCAAGAATACGGTTTTGAATGATTTGAAAAAACTGCAGACGGTGATTTTACAGGAATTCGATTTGAAGCTATGGTATGATCGTTCCAAGGGATATTATCTGGTTGGCAAGGAATATGAAAAGCGTACGTTGATGATTCGCATGATTCAAAGTATCCTGCCGTTGCTGAGCGGAGAATCTATTCTGCTTTCCATACTTGAAATTGATGAGGAACGGATCCGGATGCTTTGTGCCGATGTAGAGGAAGTAGAAAAAACCTTGAAAGTACGTTATACCGATGAACGGATACGGGAGATTCCCTTTATCCTATATTTCATTCTTATTCGAATCGAGGCTCAGAAATTTCTGGATGTGCTTCCGGAGGATTATCAGCATATTGCAGGTACCAGTGAATATGGCTCTATTATGAATATCTTCGCTAAATATGATATCCAGAATACAATGGATAAATTATATCTGGTATCACAGTTTCAGATATCAAGTGTTAATTTTGAAGACAGCCGCAGTAAGAAATTTGAAAAGGAACTGGCGGAAGCGGCAGAGAAGACACTTGAGAATTTTGAAAATCTCGTCTGTATTCGTTTTCAGGATCGTAAGGCCCTGCTGGATGCTCTGATTCAGCATCTGAAACCGGCCCTTTACAGAATACGCTATCAGTATCATATCGAAGGCAATATTCTCAATATGATACTTCCTCATCATTCCTATCTATTTGAAATCACAAGACATGCAATGGTGCCGTTTGAGGAGATGTTCCATATTCTTATTCCGCAGGAGGAAATGGCGTATATCACCATCCTGTTTGGCGGGTGGATGACAAAGGAAGGAACACTGGATTTTCTTGAGAAAAAAAGAAGAGCGATTGTCGTTTGTACCAATGGTATTTCCATTTCCAATTTTCTGTTTCTGAAGCTGAAGGAGGCATTCCCTGAGCTTGAATTTCTTTGTTCTTTATCCTCACGGCAGTTTTACGAATACCATAAGGAATATGATGTTGTATTTGCTACCGTTCATCTTGATACAGCGGTACCACAATTTCTGGTAAAGCCGATTATGGATGATAACGATTTGCATAATCTTCGCAAAAAGGTGTTCAACGAGCTTTTGAATAAAACTATTTATGAGGTTAACTCAGCAAGTCTACTGCATGTTATTAGTAAATATGTGGATGTAAAGGACCGTAAAGGACTGTTGACGGCATTAAAAAGCTATCTTGGTGAAACCACGCAGGAAATGGTTCTGACAGAGCATTGCCATCAAATGGACACAAACAATCTTCATGATCTGTTAACACCGGAAACCGTGCATATAGCAGAGCATGAACTAACCTGGATGGAAGCTATTCAAACTGCATCGGAACCATTGCTGAGAAATGGCTGTATTACAACGAAATATATAGAAAATATGATTTACAGCGTCAAATATGATAAACCGATCTGGACGATTGCGGATGGTCTGCTGCTGGCACATGCAAGTGTAGAGGAGGGGGTTAATGCATTGGGCATGTCCCTTCTAAAGCTGCCGGAAAGTATTTGCTTCAATGGTTATATGGAAGCTGTTATCGTTGTCGTTATGGCAACACCAAATCGTGAAATTCATTTAAAGGCGCTGTATGCACTGATTGATATCGTAGAAAATGAAGAAGATTTTACTCGGATGAAGTCTACAGACTCCATTTCGGAAATATTAGATATAATATCTAAAGAAAGGTACGAGGTATGTTAGAGAATTTAAAAAAAGATGTATGTGAGATTGCGAAAAGAGCACAGCGTGATGGATTATGTAAGCATAAATCAGGGAATTTCTCAGCCCGTGATGTGAAAAGCGGCTATATTGTTATTACACCGACAAGTGTGGATCGTGAGCTGCTGACTCCAAGAGATATGATTGTGATGGATTTGGAGGCCAATGTAATTGAAAACCTGTCCGGTTTAAAACCGACAAGTGAATCGCTGATGCACATTACCATTTATAAGACCAGAAAGGATGCGAATGCTATTGCACATACCCATTCTATGTATGCAACTACGTTTGCATTATTAAATAAGCCGATTCCTGCTATCGTATATGAAGTCGCAAATATGGGACTTACAAAGGGACGCGTGCCGGTGGCGCCTTATGGAAGACCGGGGACGATGGATCTGGCAAACAGTGTGGTTGATGCATGCATGGAAGCTGAAAGCTTTTTGATGGAAAGTCATGGCGCTGTAGCCTTTGATTCACAGGATATTTATGAAGCCTTTTTGAAGGCCGCTTATATTGAGGAACTGGCACAGCTTTATTATAATGCAGTAACTGTTTTACAGGGCAAGGAACCAAAATCATTCGCTCAGGAAGAATTACAGAAATGGGAATACCCAAAAGAAATCAAATTCCCGAAGCAGTGATATGATGTATTTCTATTTTGTGCGCCACGGGGAAACACTATCCAATATATGGCATACGCTGCAGGGATGGTCGGATACTCCGTTGACGGAAAAGGGAATCGCACAGGGAAAGGCTTTGGGAAGAGGACTGGCAAATACACCGTTTGAGAAGATATATTCATCAACAAGTGAACGCGCTTATGATACTGCCTGTTATATACGGGGAAAAAGAAATATGGAGATAACCATGTGCAGGGGTCTGAAGGAAATGAATTTCGGTACCTTTGAAACCAAGGCCAATACATTTGCCGGATGTGAAACCTATCTACAGAGAATTCAGTTTCCATGGAAGGCTGCCGGTGGAGAAAATCTGGAGGATGTCTGCCAGCGAATCCATCAGACAATGAGACAAATATTGGAAGAGAATAAAGGGGGACATGGGAATATTCTATGTGTGAGTCATGGAATTTCCATACTGGCTGCTCTGCATACTGCGGATAGGGAAGTTTATGAAGAATGTCTGAGGAATGAAGTGAGGTTTGGAAATTGCAGTGTGACAATTATCGGCTATCATAAGGGAAGGTACACGGTAGAATGCATCAACTCAACAGAATATGTTACAAAGGGAGGCTATTATGAAAAAGATTATCAATGACCCGAATAAGTATCTATCGGAGATGCTGGAAGGGATCTATATCGCTCATCAAAATCAATTGACATATGTAAACGATGATCCGCAATGTCTGGTTACCAAAACAAAAAAAACAGGGAAGGTGGGAATCGCAACCGGTGGAGGAAGCGGACATCTGCCTTTGTTTCTGGGATATGTAGGTGACGGTATGCTGGACGGCTGCAGTGTAGGCGATGTCTTTCAGTCTCCAAGCGCTGAACAGATGCATGCAATCACAAAAGAGATTGATTCAGGTGCCGGAGTTCTCTATATTTACGGAAATTACAATGGGGATATATTTAATTTTGATATGGCGGCAGAAATGGCGGATTTTGAGGATGGAATTCGTGTGGAAACAGTGCTTGGTGCAGATGACGTCGCTAGTATCGGGCCGCTTTCGCAGGACGAGAAGACAACAAGGCGGGGTGTTGCAGGTATTTTCTTTGTTTATAAATGTGCCGGAGCAGCTGCTGATAAAATGATGAGCCTTGACACTGTGACACGCATTGCAAGAAAAGCAAGCTGGAACACAAGGACGCTGGGTGTTGCTTTAACATCCTGTGTCGTTCCCCGTGTCGGGCATGCCGGTTTTCATATCGAAGAGGATGAAATGGAAATCGGAATGGGAATTCATGGAGAAACGGGTATTCGCAGAGGAAAGATTGAAACAGCTGATCAGATAACAGAAGAGATGATGAATAAGATAATAGAAGATCTTCCTTATGCACCTGGAGATCGTGTTGCGGTACTTGTAAATGGTCTGGGGGCGACTTCACTGGATGAACAATATATCGTAACGAGAAAAATCAATCAGCTTCTCATGGATAAAGGAATAGCTGTTCACCGCTATTATGTGGGGGAATATGCAACCTCACTGGAAATGGCAGGAGTATCCATATCCTTACTGAAGCTTGACGAAGAGCTTACAGAGCTGATTGATTATCCGGCAAATACCCCGTTCTTTAAACAGCTGTAGGAGAATTTAATATGGATGTTAAATATATAAAAAGCCTGTTAAACTGTTTTGCAGAGGTTATGCAGGAGAATAGAGAGTTCTTAATTGAACAGGATAGTATCGTGGGAGACGGGGATCTCGGCTTAACGATGAGTGACGGTTTTCAGGCTGCTGCGGAGGCTGTACGCAAAAGCGATGAAACAGATGCAGGCAAGCTATTATATATGGCAGGAAAAGCGATGTCTGTTGCCGTACCCTCCACAATGGGTACCCTGATGGCAAGTGGATTTATGCAGGCGGGGAAAGCGTTAAAGGGTGTCTGTGAGCTCGATCTGAACCATATAGCACAGTTCTTTCAGGCATATGAAGCTGGTGTGATGCACAGAGGAAAAGCAAACATAAACGAAAAAACGTTCCTTGATGGTATTGACCCTGCTGTACAGAGTATGAGAAGCAGCCTGAAAAACCATGAGAGCCTGGAAAGCTTCGCACAAAAAGCATATGAGGCAGCATGTGCAGGCTATGAAAATACTGCTACCATGCTGGCGGTTCATGGCAGGGCGGCTACCAGAGGAGAAATGAGCCGTTCGCTGAAAGATCCGGGGGCCTGCGTTGCTATGCTGATGATGAAGGCATTTGTGAAATCCGTTAAATAGCAATGGTGGCTAACTATTTCTGTATGCAGATAGCCAGATAGTATACGTCATGCCTGCGTGATCGGTGCATAAAGTAGCAAGGGAAGACGCAGACTGAAATTCGGATAGGAAACAAAGAAAAGGACTGTGTCTATATGATGACAGTCCTTCTTATAGTAGATAGACAAACGGATTTTCTACATTTCCTTTATCGTAGATAAAAATCATCCTCGAAGGTACGTGCTCCACTATCGGTTAACGGATGCTCCAGTGATTTCATATACAATGTGTATGGAATCGCGGCATAGTCCACCTTCATTGCTGCCAGCTTCTCCAGCTGTGCCAGATTCTTGATGGATGCGGCAACAGTTTTCACCGGATATCTCTTAGCTGCTATCATTTCCTGAATATTGCTGAGAATACGCATGGCATCACTTCCGTACTCCTCGTTTCTTCCGATAAAGAAAAACAGATAATCCACATGGACATTGATGGCTGCCACAGCCTGTCCCATGGTGAAAATCAGTGTCATTGCCGTTTTAACTCCACGTTTATGCAGCGTGTCTGCAAGATGCAGACCATCCTTTGAAAAATTGATTTTAATAACAATCTCACTGTATAGGGCAAGAAGCTCCTCTGTCTGCTGCAGCATTTCCTCATAGGTTCCGATGACCTCTCCACTTAGGAAATCAAGCTCCCTGTTTGAATAGCCGTTAACAAAATCATGCAGACGGATATCGTTTTTGCGATACATACTTGTGTTGGCTGTTACACCTCTTGCGCCCAGCATCAAAGCCTCTTCTATTTCCTGTGCATTCCCGCTGTCAATCAGATACAGCATACCATCACTCCTCTTCTTTTTCTTAAGTATACAAAATCTGTGTATATTTGGGCCTTCATCATGCAACCTTTGTTTCCATAAGGATGCGGTAAATATCTCCCTGTATTTTTTTCCGTATCATTATGGAAGCACTCTGTATAGCTGTGTTCTATACAGCGGTGAAAAAACACGTATAATGAAGCTGTAAAGAGGAGGTATGTACTATGTTTCATTATTATCAGCCTACAAAGATTCATTTCGGTGCAGGTCAGCTGAATGAGCTGGGGCATGTTTGCAGAGGCTATGGAAAGACCTGTTTTCTTGTAACAACACCGGATGCTCCCCTGCAGCCGTTATATGAACGTGTGAAGAAACTGCTGGATGCGGAAGGTATCAGCGTTATTCATTTTGATAAGGTAGAACCCAATCCAAGTGTGGAAATCGTAGAACAGGGATTTGCCATGCTGAAGGAGCAGCCTGCCGATTTTGTATTGGCAGTCGGGGGCGGAAGCTCGATTGACACAGCAAAGGCGATTGCATTTGCGAATGGTAAAGAGTCGATTGACTGGGATCATCTGTTTAACGAATACAGCTCACCGTTCGCATATTACCCTTCCTACAGTGAAAAACACCTGCCCCTGCTGAGTGTACCGACAACCTCAGGAACCGGTTCTCAGGTAACACAGGCGGCTGTCATCACAAGAGGAAAAGAGAAAATCACATTCTTTCATCCGGATAACTTTTCACAGGAAACGATTCTGGACCCGCAGCTGATGCTGACCCTGCCAAAGCGCATGAGTGCCGCTACCGGCTTTGATGCGTTTACCCATGCGTTTGAGAGCTACATCAATGCCAATGCATCCCCTTACAGTGCGATGGATTCCATGGAGGCAATGCGACTGGTGATTGATCATCTGCCACATGTACTGGAAGATCCGCAGAATCTGGAATTCCGTACAAACATGTGTCTTGCCGACACACTGGCTGGCCGCGCACTGGCTAATTCCGGTGCAAGTGCACCGCATCCGCTCTCTGAAATTATTGGCGGAATTGTACATCTGCCGCACGGGGAAGCACTGGCTGTCGTTTTCCCTGCCTTCATTCAGCATATGGCAGATAAAAACAAGGAGCGTTTTGCGGATGTCGCAAAGCTGTTTGGCAGTGACGATTTATATACGGCAATGATTGAATTCCTGGAAACAATCGGGCTTCACAAGAAGCTGAAGGATTTCGGAGTCAGTGAGGAAGACTTTCAGGAAATTCTGGCATCTCCAGTTCTGGATCATCTGCCATTTGGAAGCAGAGAGGAGCTGGAGGCTATTCTGAAAGACTCCTATGCCTGAAATTCGCCTCATAGGTCTTGATCTGGATGGAACCCTGCTGAGAAAGGACAACTCGGTAAGTGATGAAAATATTAGTGCATTGCAGGAATGTATAAAACAAAACATTCAGATATATCTGATCAGCGGACGGCCTTACTGCTTTACAAGGATGATTGCGGAAAAAATTCATCCATCCGTAAGGGTGATTTCCTCTAACGGAGCGATATACGAAATAGGGACGAAGTGTATCATGCATACGATAGAGCCGCATGTTCTGTATCAGATTATTGATGTGCTGAAGGAGCATGCACACGCACATGCCTTTTTCAAGGGAAAGCACGAATTCTTTACGCATGAGCCTTATGATGAGAGGTTTCTCTACGATCATATAAATAATCAGCTGCCGGCAGAGGTTCAGGTAACATCCTTTACCGGCATGAGTTGGGAAGATCTGAAGCACCATGCTCATGATATTGCGAAGATACTGGTCTATGATATGCAGACGGATCGGCTATTAAAAGCCAGAAAACAGATAGAATGTATAGAAAACATCACGGTAACCGATTATCAGCCTATCAGCTTTGATATCACTGCCGGTGGTGTTCATAAAGGGAATGCTATAAAAGCTGTACTGCAATCCCTGCATTTGAAGAAGGAGGAATTTATGGCTTTCGGTGATGCCATGAATGACCTTCCCATGTTTGCGGAAGCGGGACTTACTGTAGCCATGGCAAATGCTGCTGAGGAAATTCAGGCATCCTGCGATATTGTAACTGCAGATTACATGGATGACGGGGTTGCTAAAGCAATACAGCGGTATATTTTATGAGAAAAAGGGGCTGCATGTACAGTCCCTTTTTCTGTGGTTTAGAAATGATTCTGATGATTGAACAAACTCTGGATATCATCCCGCAGCCGTTGTAGAAATGTCTGATCCGGCAGCATGGGAATCTGATACCAGTGAACAGATGGCGGTACGGTAAGGGGAAAGGTGGAAAATATGACAGGATAATGCATCCAACTATCCGGTTCGCTAACCTCCTGCCATCGTATTACACGTTGTATTTTCACCTCCTGAATATGCGTTTGCAGCAGCCGTAAGGAAAAAATAAGCTCACTGTAGCGATGCTCATATAAAAAGACTGCCTCCAGCGGCTGCAGTGTGTATTGCAAAGCAGCTGCTATATGAAGGGTGATGTAGGATATTTCATCCTCCGGAAGCTGCAGGCCGCAGATATCCTGTACAATCTCTTTCATGGAGGAAGCCATTTGGTAGGGAATCGGAAATTTAGCTTTCATAGCATCCTTCAGCGGATTGTCATATTCATAATAATAGACGGATTTTTCCAGAACATTCGATAAATGCTGAAAGAGCCGCTTTTCAAACGTATCACTGTCGATTTTAGGGTAACGTGCATAAATCGGCGGTGTGAACCGCCGCAGGATTTCTTTGCAGGCTGCCTGTATTTCCGGCGTTTGCAATAAACCGGTATTGGTGTTCTTCAATGTCAGAAGGACAGATAAGGCATAGGAAAGCTCTTCCTCGGGAATTGTCTGCTGCAGATGATGTTCTATTTCTTTGCGCAGGTGCATCAACTGTTGAAACAGCGCCGTCTTTTGCAATGGATTTGGACTGTGCATATGCACATGATTTCCTCTGGATATACGATCCAGTGCAATATAATACAACACACTGACATATTCCTTATCCGCCTGATTCAGCTGTAAAAAGCTGCATACTTCGAACTGACGGATATAAAGCAGGATGTTCCTTTTTACGGTATTGTCTGAAAAGCATGCTTCAACAAAATCATTCAGCGGCTTGTGGAAGGTTATGGTACGGGCTTCATGCAGTTCGTTAACCAGCTGTGCCAATGCTTTGCGAATGCGCTTTTCTCCTTGCAATATCTGTATACCACTTCTTGTATGGGAGATGGACAGCTGATAGGTCCGCAGCCATTGCTCAGCCTTTCGTATGTCTGCATACAGAGAGCTGCGAGATATATGGAGTGTTTCCTCCAGCTGAAACATGCGCAGTGGACGTGAAAAGCGAAGCAGACTGTAAAGGATGTAGCTGACACGCTCCCTTGGCAATATAAGAGGACAGCGCGTTTTTTCATCAAGCAGATAAGTTTGCAGCTTCATCATATTTTCCCTGCTTCCGGAAAGTGTTATTCCGCAGCCGGGTTTTCGTGTAAGCGTCAATGAGAATGCGGCTAGTAAAGCATCTGCCTGCTTCAGATACGTCCGTACGGTTTTTTCAGACAGTCCCGCCTGTTTCGCAAGCTGAAAGGTTGTGCAAAAGGGAGAGACGATCAGCTGCTCCAGTACCGGATATAAAAGATAAGGTTTCATAGTTCATCACATTATCAGTATAGCACAATTTAAAAAGGACAGCTTCGTACAAAATTACCGTATTATTGCGGTAAATTGTACGTAGGTGTTTTCATGATTCTGCTGTATAATAAAGATGTCAGGAATGATGTTATCATCCCATGGCGATTGACATCCTTTGTTTACAGATGTCGCTGTATCATGAAGTCTGAGCATGATACATGAAAAAGGACGCTGCGCCGTCCTTTTTTCAAACGCAAAAGCTTACATGAAGCAAAAAGGAAAGCCCTGCGGCATCAGGCTTCCATCACATATATCAGCAGCCTGTCGAAACGGGTTTTCTTTTATAATTCTTACAAAAAGCGCTCTTATGCTTATAAGCATCATTGCCTGCCTGTATAAAAGTATGGTAAAATTACTCACAGTTTGAGGTGATAGCATGATAGACCGAAAGGTTTTTGTACGGCTGCTTCTGACAATCGGACTGCCGATTGTTTTACAGCAGATTATTTCATTGAGTCTGAATATGATCGATACCTTTATGATTGGAAGTATCGGTGTGGGTGAGCTGGCAGCTGTAGGGGCGGCAAATAAGGTATACTTTATATTCTCCATTATCTGTTTTGGAATTTACAGCGGTTCGAGTATTTATGTATCCCAGTACTGGGGAATCCGCGATGTAGAAAATATCCGCAAGGTGATTGCAATCGAAATGCGCATCGGATTTTTCCTCGCCCTGTTTACTGTTGGGCTGGCGCTGGTGTTTGCACCGCAGATTCTGCATCTGTTTGTAAGAGAACCGGATGTTGTGGCAATCGGTGCCTCCTATCTGCGTATAACCTGTTTTACGTATCTCATGACTGCATTTTCTTTTCTTATGAGCTTTAATTCGCGTGCCATTCATAATCTGAAGGTGCCTACCCTTGCCAGCGTCCTGGCGATAACCGTCAATACCGTATTGAATTACGGACTGATATTCGGCAATTTTCATCTGCCGAGGCTGGGTGTTGAGGGTGCTGCTATCGCTACGTTGACCGCAAGATTTGTGGAAATGCTGCTAATCCTGGGCTATGTTTATTTCAGTGAAGACCATCCGCTGGCAGTTGACGGTGCGACCATTCGCAGACTGGATGTACCACTGATGAAGCGTGTAGTGAAAACTGCTCTTCCGGTGGCTATGAGTGAAAGTGCATGGAGTATCGGAACGACGGTCTGCTTTATAGCGTACGGTCTGCTGGGAACGAGTGCAGTTGCCGTTGTGCAGGTGGCAAGTGTAATCAATGACCTGTTTCAATGCGTGTTTTTCGGACTGGGGAATGCCTGTGCTGTCATGATCGGGAATGAGCTGGGAAGAAATCATACAAAGCTGGCGTATTCGTATGGAAGAGTCTTCATTGGAATCAATATCGGCTTCTGCCTGGTTATGACAGCAGCTCTGCTTCTTATGAAAGGCAGGATTATCGATATCTACAATTATGATGCTGCCACAAGCCAGATGCTGAATCTTACATTGATCGCCTATGCGCTGTATACCACACCGAAAATGATGTCATATGTACATATATGCGGGATTCTGCGCTCCGGAGGCGATACGAAGTTCTGTATGTTCTGTGATTTGATCGGTATATGGTTTGTCGCAATCCCCATGTCATTTCTTGCGGCTGCTGCTTCACTGGGTTGTTGCACTGTCCTTCAGTGATGAGCTGGTAAAGGCTATGGTTACACTATGGCGCTTCCGCTCCAAGAAATGGATTCATGTCCTTGTCCGCAGGGAACAGGAATGTGAAATAAGCGGCGCATAATGCTTGAAAGTATGCTACTATATACATATAAAAAGTAAGGGAGTAATTCATATGGATCATTTACCTGCACAGGAGGCAAAGCATGTCATCAATCTGCTCAGCGGTCTGTTTCTGTATGCATATCGGACAAAGAATAAGAAGGCAAAAGTAACCATGGACAATATAGAGCATCTGTGCCATGTGGGGAGTACGATCGTGTTCCGCAATGAACAATCAAGCAGGCGTCTCATTTCACAATACCTCAAGCTTCATCCTCAGCTGCCGAAAGAGGACGCTGCCTGTATTGCAAGGTTTCAAGGCTGTCGTAAGCAGCAGCTGTATGTTATGATGTATGAGCAGGAATATACCTTTGTAATGGATCGCAGGGGCAGAACGCTGTATGGCGTAAAGGGGATTACAGATTCTTTGAGCTTCCTGCTGCGCAATCAGACACTACCCTGCATGGTGCAGTATGCCATCCTGCCATATAAAAATCATTTCATCCTCGACAGTATCGGAAACACGCAGGCAATTGCGGATCTATCCTTCGTAATAGAGCTTTTTGAGGAATATCGCGGTATCGCTATGGAAAAAGGTGCGCTGCTTTCAGAGCATGAGACAGCTTCCTTCTCGGTGCTGGAGCGCAATATGCAGGAAAAGAAGGAGGAGCTTTTCTCCGATTATCTGAATCCTTTAAACGCTATATTGTGGAATGCAGGTCAGGATCAGAAAAACAGCTTTCTGGAGCTGGCGCTTACCGCATGGAATCTAAGCTATGGCAGCGATAAACAGGCAGAGGAATTCTTTCCCAGGGATGTATTTCGAAGATATGTGAAGCCGTTGATGGAGTATCGCAGAACGGCATTTGCGAATGTTAAGTTTCTCATCGATCGTCTGGAGGCTCCGCTTGAAGGAGAAACATGCATGAGGGTAGTCGAGAAAAAGGAAATCGAACAGCTGGAGCTGGAGCTGTAAATGCATAAGATACAGGGCATTACGGCAGACTTTTGTAAAGCTTGATTCCGCTGATAAGCGTACCGTAAGAAAAAACTTAGAAAAATAAAAAGACTCAGGCTTCATCCTTCCTATAAGGATCGTCTGAGTCTTTCAGTGTTTAAGCATAACACATGCTGTGTTATGCATGCAGAAAATCTGTAAAATTATTTCTGCCGGAATTTTTCCATGAAATGATCAATGCGCTCAATAGCTTCACGGATATGGTCGATACTGTAGGCATAGGATACACGAATAAAGCCCTCGCCTGCATCGCCGAACGCAGTGCCCGGTACACAGGCTACACGCTGATCCTCGAGCAGCTGAACACAGAATTCATCACTGGTTAAACCGGTACCGCGAATATCCGGGAAGATATAGAAGGCGCCGTGAGGCAGGTGTGTTGGAAGACCGATGCGGTTGAAGCCCTTTGTAATGAAGTTTCTTCTTGTCATATACGATTCCCGCATTTCTGCGACATGGATATCACCGTTGCGCATGGCATCAATGGCACCGTATTGTGCAGCTGTCGGAGCGGACATAATGATATACTGATGAATCTTATTCATCGCATCCGTGAAGGTCTTGTTCGCAAGAACATAGCCAAGC
>OGON01001345.1_pt1 | contig 17161 bp, 10 predicted proteins | sample 1552671 | NCBI WGS metagenome assembly OGON01 (sample SAMEA2580136, study PRJEB22360) | human gut metagenome | biome: human gut; feature: human-associated habitat; material: faeces | place: Denmark | collected 2008/2010 | reverse complement strand
TATCCAATGGCCCTGGTCGTCATGAGATTATCAAACGTAAATAAACTAATGAAATATTTATAAATTATAAGATAAAGACTGTTTCGACAGTCTTTATTTTTTTAGAAACATTTTAGGCTTTTCTCATCATAAATACACAATTATATCGTACAATAAGAGAGTCAAATGAAGAACAAAGAAGGCTGATGGAAGGGGGAATCCATTAGTGTGAAAGGGAAAGGTGAGAAGATCGGTGTTTGACGAAATGTATTATGAAGAGAACAATATTATTCCAAAGGAAGAATATAAGCATATTATCGATACTTTACATAAGGAGAAGAAGTTCCGTCCGGCCAGGATTTCGGTTGTCCGGAAGGTATTTTTTAACAGAGAGATCAATTATCTGACAGATGCCGTCAGTGTGAATCAGGAGAATACGGACAGCTATTGCGTGATGATGACTGATTGGGATACAGACCATCTGATCCTTGAGAAGAAGAGTAAGCGGGAAGGGCTTATTTCGAAGAGCTATACACGGTTGTCGGAAGAAGAGTTTGAACGGATCCTGGATGGTGATTATGAATGGATGGCCTCCGCCAGAGAGTCGATTTTCAGAGATTTTTATTTGCAGCTGACCATCAACCAGCTGAGACCGGGCGTTGTTGTAGATTATGAGCGTCAGGCTTTTAGGATGAACAGTAAGAAGGAATATATGGTTTTTGACATCTCTATTCGTTCAACTTATCTTTTTACAAAGGATACGGTTTTGAGTCCTCTGTTGGAGCAGACAGAACGTCTGGAGCAGAATCGTGTGGTTGTGACCTATAAGCAGATGGCAGAATTGCCGGGATTTATTTATCGAATGACAGGAATTAAACAGAAGCACCAGTGCTTGCTTCCGGAATTTGCATAGGCAAGTGATAAGAGGATGTTCTGTGGCTGTTGACAGAATCTGACAGCCGCAGAGCATCTTTTTTGTCGTCTATAGATTGAAGAGAACCGCATTTAGTGATAAAATACATTATGCGAATTAGAAAGAGAAAAAGTTATGATAGATTTTGAGAAGAAGGTGAGAGAACGTGAAAGAAAAGATTCAGTTATTGTCAAGAGGCGTATTTGAGTATGAGAATCCGGAGATTGAAGTATCAGAGAAGGAGATTGCTCTGGAAGTTGAGGCGGGCAGCCACTATTCGGGTACGATTCAATTGAACAGCCGCAATCATATTGAAATACGCGCCATGATTTTCTCATCGAATAAATGGATGCAGTGCCTGGAGTCTACAGTGATCGGAACAACGGGATGTATTCATTATGTTTTTGATACACAGGCATTGGAAACAGGTGAAGTGTGCGAAGGATGCTTTTATATTGTGAGCAATGGCGGTGAGATTACGATTCCGTACAGAGTAAAGGTATGCGCGCCTTTTTGCGATTCCAGCATGGGCCCGATGAATGACCTGGATCAGTTCGCATCCCTGGCCAGAGACAATTGGTCGGAGGCACTGAAGATATTTAAGACACCGGAATTTGGGCGTGTTTTTTTGCATAATAAGAAGAATCGGCGGATTTATGCGGCACTTATTAAGGGCAGTGATATGTCACTGGCAATGGAAGAATTTCTGTGTACAGTGAAGCGGAAACAGGCGGTACAGATGAGTGTGTCACAGGATTTGATTGAATTCGATAATCTTGAGCATCCCGTCAGCGAACATCTGCTGATCGAGAAGAACCAGTGGGGACATGTGAATATTCACGTTTCAACAGAGGGGGATTTCTTAAGCGTTTATAAGAAGACTGTGACGGATGAGGATTTTTTGGGAAGCTATTATCAGTTGGAGTACAATATTGTGCCGGGAATGCATACAGTGGCTTCCGGCAAGATCATTCTTGAGACGCTGAATCAGCGTATTGTGGTGCCGGTATGCTGCAGACGTGAGAAAGCCAGAGATGTGGATTTTATTGAGAGAAAGACGTTGAAGGCTTCGTGGATGCATTTGTGCAGGCTGTATTTGAAGTATGCGCTGCATCAGATTGACAGGAATCAGATGATTGGTTATGCCAGAGAGGATATTAATGGCTGTCTGAATAACAGCAGGGATATTCTTTTCAAGGTTGTTGAAGCGGATTTTCTGCGTGAGGAAGGCAAGAACGAGGAAGCACAGAAGGTTCTGGATGGTATCAATGGCCGTGAGCTGAGATATCGTTCTGCAGTCGCATACAGTTATTTTCTCTATGTGAATGCGCTGTGCAGACAGGATGAACATTATACGGAGTACGTCCGTGATTCTATTCAGTTTTATGAGGAAGGTCAATATCATGACCGATGGGAACTGGTCTATATGCTGATGAAGCTGGATGCAAGGGAAGAACAGCACCAGCTTAAGGTACTCAGACAGACGAAAGCGCTCTATGACAGGCATCTGATGGGCGGGCTCATGTATTTGGAGGCTGTTAAGATAATCAATAAAGATCCATCGCTGATCCGGGAAATGGGTGCTTTTGAGATCAGTCTGTTCCTTTGGGGAATACGTCATGATTGCCTGAATCGCGAAACGATTTTCAGATTTGCGGATCTTGTCCTGCGCATGCATGTATATCACGGACAGTGTCTGCATGCGATGATCGAGATGTGTTCATTGTATGAGACAAAGAACCTTCTTTCAGCAGTCCTGCATCTGCTGATTCTCGGTGAGAAGAAGGATCCGATCTACCATCAGTGGTATCAGCTGGGCATTAAATCTTCCATCAAGATGCAGGGACTGTACGAATACTATATGGCGACACTGGATATGAAGAATTGCAGGGAATTGCCGGTTCCGGTACTGATTTATTTTCAGTATGATAATCGGCTGCAACTGAAACAGAAGGCATTTCTGTTCAGATATGTGATCGAGCATGAGCAATGGCTGGGCAAATTGTTCGAGGCATATGACGGTATTATCAAAGCCTTTACTTTTGAACAGCTGCAGAAGGGTGTTATTAATGAGGACATTGCCGTTTTGTATCATCATTATCTGACGAAGGAAGCGATGACGCCGCATGTTGTGAAGGCGATGCCGGCGATTATTTTTAAGCATCATATTCATTGTGATCATCCGGGAATCGTGGGTGTGATTATTGATTATTCCGAGCTGGGTGAGGAGAAGTATTATCCGCTGAATCAGGGGGATGCTTATGTGGATCTTTATATGGATGATTATCGGATTGTACTTGTGGATACCCGGGGCGGACGCTATATGTCAACAATCCCTTATACGATTGACAGACTGATGGATGCCGGCCGTTATATCAGGATCTGCTATGAGCAGGGGCGGGATAATAAGATGCTGGTACTCAACAGAAGTGAACGTGCATTGAAATATCAGATGATGGATGATGTATCCATTGAAACATACAAATGCGTTCTGAGCCTGCCGGATGTAAGCAGACATTATCAGAAGACGATCCTGAAGAATCTGATCGATTATTATTATGATAATTATGAGGGAGAGACCCTTGAGAAATATTTGCTTCAGCTGGATATCCAGCTTCTGGGCCATTCAGAGCGCAGCCATATTATTGAATATTTTATTCAGAGAGGGCTGTTTGACAAGGCTTATGAAGCTATCCGGGAATACGGATACGAAGGCATTCAGGATAAACGGATCATGCGGCTTTGTTCCAGAGTCATCCGGGAAAAGAATTTCGCAAAGGATGAACTGTTGGTGGAATTAGCCTATTTTGCATTTTCCAACGGCAAGTACGACGAGACGATTCTGCAGTATCTGATCATGTTTTATGCAGGAACCACAGAGCAGCTGTATGCGATATGGAAGGCAGCCGGTGATTTTGAAGTGCCGGCGGAACAGCTGGAGGAGCGTCTGCTCTGTGAGATATTGTTTACGGAGAATCATGTGGCCGAGGGCTGTGACGTTTTTGTTTCTTATTATCATACACATCCGGGACATCGGTTGATCCGGGCATTTCTCGGATATTATGGCTATCATTATCTGGTTCATGGACAGACATCCGGAGAGAAGATTTTCCAGATTATGGAGATAGAGCTGGATCAGGTGGAGAATGCCCGAGATGTATGCGCTCTGGCGCTGCTGCAGTATTATTCGGAGGCAGACCATGTAGAACCGGAATTTTATGAGAAACTGCAGCAGGAGGTAGCTGCCTTTATGGATAAGGGAATCCTTCTGCCGTTTTTCAGAAAATATGCCGGGAATGCCGAGGTGCCGGAGGAATTGGCTGATTTTCTCTATGCAGAATATCATACCAGTCCGAAAGCAGCGGTGACAATTCATTACCGTCTGCATCAGGAGTTTGAGACGGAGTGGATCAATGAGCCGATGCGCCATATTCTTGGGGGTATTTTCATCAGAACCTTCAGACTGTTTGCAGGTGAGAAGATAGAATACTATATCTCAGAGCAGGATGAAAATGGGGAGAAAACCGGTGAGAAACATTTACTGCAAAGGGAAGAGGCCATGGATGCATGGCCGGAAACCGGTGTGGAACTGCTGAACCGGATGAATCATGCAATCCAGACAGAGGACAGCCAGGCAGTGAATGAAATGATCTGTTCGTATGAGAGAATCAATGAAATGACAGAGCAGTTATTTGAACTGAAATAGGAGTGACACAGAGCATGGAAAGACAAAGGTTAATGGTTGGATACGATCTGTGTGCGGACTATTCACAGATCAGTTATTACAATACAGAAAAAGAAGAACCGGATTCGGTCAATTTTGATGGACAGAACGAAATCCCGACAGTGCTGTGCAGGCTGTTTTCCAATGGTGAATGGCTTGCCGGGCAGCAGGCCCTAAAAGCGGCGGAGGCAGGCAACGGTGTTTTGGTGCGCGATTTTATTGTACGCATTGCTGATGATCCAATGGTGGATGTGGCTGGTGAGCGTATGGAAAAGGCCGGACTCATAGGCATATTTTTCCAGAAAACGCTGAAGGCTCTTGAGACTGTGTGTGAGGGTGCGGAGGTCGGATTTATCACGATTACCATGGAAGACGTGGATCTGGCAACAGCGGATGCGCTGAAGCGTGCAGCGGCTTCAATGGGAATCGGCGCACAGTTGCTGGCGCTGGAAAGCCATCGATTGAGTTATGAATATTATGCATTGTCCCAGCGACGGGAATTATGGACCCATGATGTGGGCTTGTTTGAATATGATCGCCGAGGGCTGCGGTATCATCATCTGTCTGTATCCTGGAAGCATCATCCACCGGTGGTAACAGCCGAGACAACGGTGCTGAACCAGTATCTGGATGGTCATGAACTGGCAGATCCGGTACCGCCTGAGATGGACAGACAGTTTCTTGAAGCGATTAAGGAAGTATCAGCCAGAAGAATGATCTCAACCTATTATCTGATGGGTGAGGGATTCTCTGGGGCAGAATCCGGCAAGAGCTGGATGAATCTTTCACTGAAACAGTTATGTGCCATGAAACGGCATGTTTTTGCGGGACAGAATCTCTATGCCCGAGGTGCCTGCTATCACAGTTTTGATCAGGGAAGCTTTGGAAGAAAACCGGGATTTATTGCAGCGAATGCCGGTCTGCTGACGAAAGATATCTATCTGCGGTCGGTACATAAGCATGCACCACAGAAGCTGATACTGGCAGCGGCTGGGACACCCTGGTACAGTGCTGTTTCAAGAAAAGCGATCATTATAGACGGTCAGGAACAGTTGATAATCAGAATGCGGGATCCGCTGACGAATTTTGAGCAGACGGCGGTGATGACACTGGATGCTCTGCCGCAGCGTCCGCCGAAGACAACGAAGTTATTGATCGAGACTTTTTTTCAATCAGAGACAGATTGCCATATCCGTGTGACAGATATGGGATTTGGCGAGATTTTTGCGGCGACAGGCAAAGTGTGGGAGATGCATTTTGATATAGGGGAGGCTTCGGAGGCATCCGGGCAGTCTGCGAAGGAGGCTGTCATTGAGGCAACCATTCCTCAGGAAGTTTTTCCGCTGGATATGAAGATGTCCGGAACTCGTATTTTCTCGCTGGAGGAATTATGCTGGTATTTGTCGAAGAATGTTTATATAACGACCTATGATCTTTTCAATGAGAAGATGTTTTTCTGGATGGATAAGATTACAGGCAGCCATTCTCTGGCGCTGGCACTATTTAATTACAAATCCGCCGGCAAACCATTAAAAGAGATTGTACGTCTGCTTCTGAATGCGGTTGATTATCTGGATAATGGGGAAATTGCCCGGATCTACAATAAGCTCACGGAGATGGAGCATCAGAATCCTTTAGAGCAGATGCGCCTTGCGGCGGACAACTATAACCGATACGGACATTATATGGCTGCTTTGAAGAATTATCACCATGTTGTCTATCAGATGACGCATGATTATGACAGTGAGATGACGAGACAGTTCAAGGCTGACACATGGCACAATATGGGCATGGTTTTTCTGCGGCTTCACAATATCAAATGTGCGGCGGAATGTATGAAGCGGGCCTTTGAACTGGTGAAAACCCAGGATTTTCTGGCACCGTATATGTATGTGCTGGAGCTGCTGGGAGATCATGAGAAGATTCTGACGTTGATCCGTCAGGAAGATATCCCGACGGATATCAGTGATGCGGTTCTCAATCGCTATAAAGAGGCCGAGCATCTGTGTGAGCATTCGGAGGAGAACCGGAAGATACAGGATGGTCTGACATTGGGAAATGGTCAGACAACTGCAAAATATTGGGATTTTGTCAGAGATTATCTCAACCGGCAGAAGAAAAACTATGATTTGACATAAAAGGTACAGAATGCGTCGGGAATGTCTCAGCGTAGGAAGATAGAGAGGTTTGAATAAAATGGAACGACATTATTATACACAGTACAGCGAGCATCTTCAGAGAGAGATGCATGTATTGGTTTATGGTTATACAGGGGTGCCGATCATCGTATTTCCATGTCAGGACAGTATGTGTGACAATTTTGAGAATTTCGGCATGATCGATGTGATTCAGGATTATATTGATGGTGGAAAAATTCAGCTCTTTTCTGTTGATACGGTGGATAAGGAGAGCTGGTCCGACACATGGGGTGATAAGGGCTATCGTGCCTGGGTGCAGGAATGCTATTATCGTTATATCGTAGATGAAGTCCTTCCGATGGTACATGAGATCAACGGTACAGGGCAGTTGCCGTTGACATTGGGCTGTAGCCTGGGCGCAACCCACGCAGCCATTGTATTCTTCAGAAGACCGGATCTGTTCGGCGGTGTGCTTGGCATGTCCGGCTGTTATGATGCCACCTATTTCACAGATGGATGGTGCGATGAGAATCTGTATAATAATTCTCCTGTTCATTTTCTGGAGAATATGCCTTCAGATCATCCATATATCCAGCTGTATAATGAAAGAAAAATCATTCTCTGCGTAGGACAGGGCAACTGGGAGAGTGAGGGAATCCGTACAACGGGTCAGATGGCAGACATCTTCTACAGAAAAGGGATCCACGGATGGACCGATTTCTGGGGATATGATGTGGATCATGACTGGCCGTGGTGGAAAAAGCAGATCCGTTATTTCCTGCCGTTTCTTGTTGATTAATAACATCCTTATAAGACGCAAAAGCTCCGGCTTTTCTTTTAACTAAGAAAGGCCGGAGCTTTTTGCAGTGTTATCCCAACAATTTAACATAGAAAAAACAAACTGTCAATTCAAAAGTCAAAACTTTTGAAGTAAAAAAATACGGCAAAAATTTGTGCACTTTTATGAGAAAATAACCGTTGACTTTTAGGAGATAGAGGCATATTATAAGTGTAACAGCTGTTGAAATAAAAGTAATAAACTTTCAAAACAACAATCAAACAAAAAGTCATATCAGCAGCAATAAATTTTCAACTTTGTTGTTGCAAAAGCCAAAAAACGGGAATAACATAGTAGAAAGGAGCTTTTATTATGAAGGCAAGAGGCGTAAGATTACACGCAGCAAATGATTTGAGACTGGAGGAGTTTGAACTTCCTGAGATTACAGATGATGAGATCCTTGTAAAGGTCGTTTCAGACAGCATTTGTATGTCAACTTACAAATGTGCGATTCTGGGAACAGAGCACAAGAGAGTACATGAGGATGTTGCAGAGCATCCGGCCATCATGGGACATGAATTTGCAGGTGATATTGTAAAGGTAGGTAAGAACCATCAGGATCAGTTCAAACCAGGCATGAAATTTACACTTCAGCCGGCTCTGAACTACAAAGGAACAATGTGGAGCCCTGGCTACTCCTATGAATTCTTTGGCGGAGATACAACTTACTGTGTGATCCCTGCTGAGGTTATGGAACTGGGATGTCTGTTAGAGTACAAAGGCCGTGCTTACTATGAGGCTTCCCTGGCAGAGCCGATGTCCTGCAGTATTGGTGCTTTCCACGCAGCTTATCATACACAGATGGGTGTTTATACACATGAGATGGGCATCAAGGAAAACGGCAAGCTGGCCATTATGGCGGGTGCAGGTCCTATGGGACTTGGTGCACTGACCTATGCGCTGCATCGTGATGTACGCCCTTCCATGGTTGTTGTTACAGATCTGAATCAGGATCGTCTGGATCGTGCAGAAGAGCTGTTCCCTGTTGAGACATATAAGAAGGAAGGTATTGAACTTCATTTTGTAAACACAGGCAAATTGGAAGATCCTGTTGCAGAACTGCTCAGAATCTCTGGTGGCACAGGCTACGATGATGTTTTCTGCTATGCACCGGTTGCTGCAGTTGTGAAACAGTCCAGTGACATTCTTGGCAGAGATGGCTGTCTGAACTTCTTTGCAGGACCAACTGACAAGAACTTCAGTGCAACTATGAATTTCTACGATGTTCATTATAATTCAACACATGTTATGGGTACAACAGGCGGTAATACAGCAGATATGATCGAATCCCTTGAACTGACAGCAGCAAAACGCATTAATCCGGCAGTTATGGTCACACATATCGGTGGTCTTGATGCAGCTGCAGAGACAACATTGAATCTTCCGAAGATTCCGGGCGGCAAGAAGCTGATCTATACGCATCTGTCCATGCCTTTAACTGCACTGGATGAATTGCGTAAGGCGTCAGAGGAGAGAAATGATGACCGCTATGCAGCACTGGCAGATATTGTGGATGCTCATCAGGGATTATGGTGTCCTGAAGCTGAAGAATTTTTACTTGCAAACTTTATTACAGAAGAATAGAAACCGTCAGAATGCTCTGATTCCGTCAGGATAACAGGATTCTGACGGGGAGGAGCGACGATGGATGCAATGGAAATACGCAGAAATGCGATTGTGGAACTGGTAAATAAGTATGGAACAGTGAGTTTTTCACAGATTAAGGAACAGTTTTCGAATGTGTCTGAGATGACATTGCGTACAGATTTGAAAGCCCTGGATGAGGCAAAGGAAATTGTCAGGATCCATGGCGGAGCTAAGTCTGTACAGCTGGTGATCGGAACGGATGATTATCTCACAAGACGTGCCGTGCGCAATATACAGGCGAAGCAGGAAATTGCGAGAAAAGCTTTGAAGCTTATTCAGCCGGATACGGCGATATTCATGGATTCCGGAAGTACGACAACAGAGTTGGCAAAGATTTTTCCGGATCAGTCCAATCTGATCTATACAACAGGTCTTTCCTGTGCCACTGAGCTGGCGAATCTGACGAAGCCGGTCATTATGCTGCCGGGTGGTCAGCTGAACCGTTATAGTATCAGTGTATATGGCATTTCAGCCATTCGTGAACTGGAACAGGTTAATTTTCATCAGACGTTTCTTGGGGTGACGGGCTATTCGATGAAAGCAGGTTTTACCTGCGGCAACAATGAAGAGGCGATGTTAAAAAGGACAGCAATTGAACAGGCAGAACAGGTGGTGGTTCTGATGGATGCTTCCAAAACTGATATTAAGAGTACCTATACAATTTGTGGACTGGCAGATGTGGATATTATTATATCTGATGGCAATTTGCCGAAGGAATTCCTGTTGGCGTGTGAAACGCACCATATTACTGTTTATTAATCGCTGAGAGAGTGTATATTTCCCATTGCGGCGCCGTATAAGACGTTATGGGGAGGTATATCGTGAAAAATAAAGTACAGCAGTTTGGTAAGTTTTTGTCGGGAATGGTCATGCCGAATATCGGGGCTTTGATCGCGTTTGGTTTCCTGGCAGCATTATTTATTGATACCGGATGGATACCAAATGAAAAGTTAAACAGTATGGTATCACCGATGCTCACCTATTTAATTCCGATTCTGATCGCATCTACCGGTGGTAAGATGGTTGGCGGCGACAGAGGCCGTGTTGTTGGTGCTATTGCTGTTATTGGTGCCATTATGAGTGATACATCCATCACTATGCTGATGGCGGCCATGATCATCGGACCATTGGGTGGTTTCTGTATCAAGAAGTTTGATGAAGCAATGGACGGTCATATGCCGGCGGGTTTTGAGATGCTGATCAACAACTTTTCAGCAGGTATCATCGGTATGCTGCTTGCGATTCTGGGATACACTGTTGTAGGTCCGGTCATGAGCGCAATTCTGGTAGTGCTTGCTGCAGGCGTCAATATTCTTGTTGTACATGGTCTGTTGCCGTTGGTTGCTATTTTTATTGAGCCGGCAAAAGTCCTGTTCTTAAATAATGCCATTAATCATGGTATTTTTACACCGTTGGCAACAGCACAGGCGGCGGAGGCCGGCAAGTCGATCATGTACATGCTGGAGCCGAATCCGGGTCCGGGTCTTGGTGTATTACTGGCGTATATGTTCTTCTGTAAAGATATGAAGACCAAGCAGTCTGCACCAGGAGCAATCATCATCCATGTGCTGGGTGGTATCCATGAAATCTATTTTCCGTATATTTTGATGAATCCGCTGGTAATCATTGCACCGATTATTGGCAATATGGTTTCTATCTTCTGGTTTAATATGATGGATTGCGGCCTTGTGGGACCGGCATCTCCGGGTTCCATCATCGCTTATCTGATGATGACACCGGGTTCTGATATATGGAAAGTACTGGTGGGTGTGGGAATTGCGACAGGTGTTTCATTTGCAGTTGCATCACCGATTGTCAAGATGGCAGGCGGAAAGAACAGTCTGGAAGCTGCACAGGCTGAGATGGCAGCCATGAAAGCGGAAGCCAAGGGGCAGACTGTACAGACTGAGATCAAAGATGCATCTCAGATCAAAAAGATCATCTTTGCGTGTGATGCGGGAATGGGCTCATCTGCCATGGGAGCAACGAAATTCAGAAATCGTCTCAAAGAAGTATGTCCTCAAATTCACGTAAGCAATACTTCAGTGGATAATATTCCATCCGATTGTGATGTTGCCGTTGTTCAGACTACGTTGGCAGAGCGTGCCAGAAAATCCGCACCGCAGGCGCAGCTTGTGACCATCGGTAATTTCCTGGCTGACCCGGCACTGGATGCACTTTATGAACAGTTATGTCATGCCGGCAGTGAGAGTGAAAAAGCAGAAACGGCATCAGATGTTCCTGCCGCAGTAGCGGGAAATGAGACTGAGGCAACAGAAACGGATAAGCCGCAGATTCTTGTTAAGCAGGGAATCCGTCTGAATCAGAAGCCGGTTTCTAAAGAAGAAGCCATTCGGGCAGCGGGGGAACTGTTGGCAGAGCTTGGTTATGTAGATGAAACTTATGTAGATGCCATGCAGGAGCGTGAAAAACTGGTGACAACTTATATGGGTATGGGTGTTGCTATTCCGCATGGTACCAGTCAGGCTAAGGAAACGGTTAAGAAGACAGGTATCGTATTCCTGCAGTATCCTGAAGGTGTGGATTTCGGTGATGAGAAGGCAGAACTTGTATTTGGTATTGCCGGAATCGGTGATGAACATCTGGAACTTTTATCCAAGATCTGTGAGGTTCTGGAAGATGAAGAAGTTCTTGAGAAAATGAAGACAACTTCAGATCTGGAATGGGTAATGGAGCAGCTTTCTTAGGTGTCAGATAACTGAGATCGGGAAGGTAGATGAATATTTATATTTAGAGAAGGAAAAAGCGGCTGTGCTGATGAGGTACAGCCGCTTTTTCAGACAGAAAGAATGTGTCAGGCGCACGGTTTGTTGAGATTCGTGCTTGACAAATTTTCGTGGTAATTATAATATAGAGAATAGAAAATGTGGCGAGAAAGAGGAGTAGGTACAGGATCTCTTCAGAGAGAGCGGTTTGGCAGCTGGAAGACCGCTTAGAGCAATGTGTATTGAAGGTAGCTTTTGAACAGGATGGCTGAACAGGAACAGGCGGCGAAGAGTTGACGACCGGTTTTAGTAGGCTGTAACGGGTGGCTCCGTTAAAGGCTCTGAAGGCATATGGAAGTGCCATGCATCAGACAGCGGATAGATTGCTGTGCGCATCGAAGCGATGACGGATGTGTGTCATTGGAATATGTGAATAAAGGTGGTACCGCGAGCTCTCGCCCTTTTTGGATGTGAGGGCTCTTTTTTTACGCGAATAATGAGTCAAAGCCCATGCTTGCATGTGGCCTTGCAGTCACTTTACAAAGAAGACAGGAGATTAAAATTATGGAAATGGAAAAAACTTATAATCCTGCGGCCATTGAAGAGAAGATTTATGACCGTTGGCTTCAGAAGAAGTATTTTCATGCAGAGGTAGACAGAAGCAAGAAACCTTTTACGATTGTGATGCCGCCTCCAAATATTACAGGACAGCTTCATATGGGTCATGCCCTTGACAACACGATGCAGGATATTCTGATTCGTTGCAAGAGAATGCAGGGCTATGAAGCATTATGGCAGCCGGGTACAGACCATGCCAGCATTGCAACTGAGGTCAAGATCATCAATAAGCTGAAAGAAGAAGGTATCAGCAAAGAAGAACTCGGACGTGAAGGTTTCCTTGAGAAAGCATGGGAATGGAAGGAAGAGTACGGCGGCCGTATTATCAAACAGTTGAAGAAACTGGGCTCTTCCGCTGACTGGGACAGAGAGCGCTTTACAATGGATGAAGGCTGTTCTAAGGCTGTAGAAGAAGTTTTCTGCAAGCTGCATGAGAAAGGTTATATTTACAAAGGTTCCCGAATCATCAACTGGTGTCCTGTCTGCAAGACATCGATTTCCGATGCAGAGGTAGAACATGTAGAACAGGTCGGCCATTTCTGGCATATCAAGTATCCGGTAGCCGGTGAGCCGGGAAGATTTATTGAAATTGCCACAACCCGTCCTGAGACATTACTGGGCGATACAGCGGTTGCTGTTCATCCGGAGGATGAGCGTTATATGGATCTCATCGGCAAGAATGTTATTCTTCCGCTTGTTGGCAGAGAAATCCCTGTTGTAGGCGATTTACATGCGGATAAGGATAAAGGTACAGGTGCTGTTAAGATTACACCAGCCCATGACCCTAATGATTTTGAGGTTGGTAAGAGACATAATCTGCCGGAGATCAATGTGATGAATGATGATGGTACCATCAACAAGCTTGGCGGCAAATATGCAGGCCTTGACCGTTATGAGGCAAGAAAGCAGATTGTCGCAGATCTTGATGCACAGGGCTATCTCTGCGGTATCGAAGATATTACACATGCGGTTGGTACCCATGACAGATGTAAGACAACGGTAGAGCCGATGATCAAACCTCAGTGGTTTGTTGCTATGGAAGAAATGGCAAAGCCTGCAATTAATGCAATCAAAACAGGCGAATTGAAATTTGTTCCTGAATCTTACAGCAAGACTTATCTTCACTGGCTTGAGAATATCCGTGACTGGTGTATCTCCAGACAGCTCTGGTGGGGCCACAGAATCCCTGCATACTACTGTGATGAATGCGGTGAGATCGTAGTATCCAAAGGTATGCCTTCTGTATGCCCGAAATGCGGATGCACACATTTCACACAGGATCCTGATACACTGGATACATGGTTCTCATCGGCATTATGGCCATTCTCAACACTTGGCTGGCCGGAAAAGACAGAAGAACTGGATTACTTCTATCCGACAGATGTTCTTGTTACCGGTTATGATATTATTTTCTTCTGGGTTATCCGTATGGTATTCTCAGGTTATGAACAGACAGGTAAGGCACCGTTCCACACTGTACTGATTCATGGTCTTGTCAGAGACTCACAGGGCCGTAAGATGAGTAAATCTCTTGGCAATGGTATCGATCCGCTGGAAGTTATCGACAAATACGGTGCTGATGCCCTGAGACTGACACTGATCACAGGCAACGCACCGGGTAATGATATGCGTTTCTACTGGGAGCGTGTGGAATCCAGTCGTAATTTTGCCAATAAAGTATGGAATGCTTCCAGATTTATGCTCATGAATTTTGAGCAGGCAGCCGAGAAAGGTATTTCCATCGATGGTGTATCACTGGCAGATCTGACACAGGCTGACAAGTGGATTCTTTCCAAGATGAACCGTCTGACGAAGGATGTCACAGAGAACATCGATAAGTATGAATTGGGTATTGCCGTATCCAAGATTTATGATTTCATCTGGGAAGAATTCTGCGACTGGTACATTGAAATGGTGAAGCCAAGACTTTACAATGACGAAGACAAGACAAAGGCAGCAGCCCTCTGGACACTGAAGACAGTCCTGATCAATGCACTGAAGCTGCTTCATCCGTATATGCCGTTCATCACAGAAGAGATTTTCTGCAATGTTCAGAATGAAGAAGAATCCATTATGATCTCCAAGTGGCCTGAATACAAGGATGAATGGAACTTTGAAGAGGATGAGAAAGCCGTTGAGCTGATCAAGGAAGCTGTCCGCGGTATCAGAAATACCCGTACAGGCATGAATGTTCCGCCAAGCAGAAAAGCCAAAGTATTTGTTGTATCTGAATTTGAAGAAGTCAGAAATATTTTCGAGAATTCCAAGGCTTTCTTTGCAACACTTGGTTATGCCAGCGAAGTTGCAGTTCAGTCTGATAAGACAGGTATCGCTGAAGATGCTGTATCTGTACTGATCCATCAGGCAGCTCTCTACATGCCGTTTGCGGATCTTGTGGACATCGACAAAGAGATTGAACGTCTGACAAAAGAAGAAGATAAGATGAACAAAGAGATCAAGAGAGCACAGGGGATGCTTTCCAATCCGAAGTTTGTCGATAAAGCACCTGCTGATAAGGTGCAGGCAGAAAAAGATAAGTTAGAGAAATATACACAGATGCTGGCGCAGATCCAGGAACGTCTGGCAGCACTGAAATAAGAGTTTACGATTACTTGAATTAAACAATGTTTTATCCCGGATTCCTCCCAGACAAGGCCATCATCGACTTTTGTCAGGGGGGAATCTTGCAGGATGGGAGAGATAAGCATGAATTATGCAGAGGCAGAGGAATATATTAATCAGATTCCTCGTTTTTCAAAAGTGAAATCAGAAGAGAATGTGGATGAGATACTGGCCTTATTTGGTCATCCGGAGAAAAAGTTCGCTTATATCCATGTGGCCGGAACCAATGGAAAAGGATCTGTCTGTGCATTTTTGGACAGTATGCTCCGGATGGCAGGAAAGAAGACGGGGCTCTTTACGTCACCGCATCTGATCACGACAACGGAACGGATGAAGATTAATGGCCAGAATATATCGGAAGAAGCGTTTACTGAAATTTTTGAGGAACTGCTCCATGTTGTCAAAGTGCGCGAAAAGGCAGGACATCTGCATCCGACGTATTTTGAATGGCTTTATCTGATGGCAATGCTCTGGTTTGGCAGACAGGGGATTGAGTATGGTATCATTGAAACCGGACTTGGTGGCAGACTGGATGCCACCAATCATATCGCGCAGCCTGTTTTAACCATCATTACATCCATCAGCTATGATCATATGGAAATTCTTGGCTCAACCCTGACGGAAATTGCAGGGGAGAAGGCGGGCATTTTGAAATCAGGCGTGCCGGTCATTTGTGATGGCAGTGAACCGGAAGCGATGGCTGTTATTCGTAAGAGAGCGGCGATTTTACACTGCCCATTGAAAGTGATTGAACCGGAACAGGTTAAAATTCTCTTAAATCGGGGCAAAAACATTGATTTTTTATTGCAGGATAGGTATGATAATAAGAGTTACAGGATTCATGTGCAGACAGAGGCGGTTTATCAGACCATGAATGGTTCTCTGGCATGGATGGCTGTAAAGGAGCTGCAGAAGCAGGATTCAGAACTGCAGCAGACGGAAGATGGTGTTTTTCTGGAGGGCATGGCGCATATGCACTGGCCGGGAAGACTGGAAGAACTGCTTCCGGGGGTCTATGTGGATGGCGCACACAATGTAGGCGGCATCAGGAAGCTCCGTGAATCCATTGCAGCTAGTTTTGCGGGCAGACCGGTATGGCTGCTTTTTGCAGTGGCCAGTGACAAGGATTACGGGGAAATGATACGAATTCTCTGCACGATCCCTGAACTGAAGGGCGTGACAGTGACTGAGATTGAGAATTATCGACGGACAGATCTTGAGACAGTTGCATCAATATTTAGAAAGAACTGGCATGGATATGTGGGTCATTCATATAATATAAATGAAGCAATCACCACAAGTGAGCAGCAGGCGGCGAAGTATCCGAATGCGGTACTTATTTGTGCGGGATCGCTGTATCTGGCAGGCAGTGTGATCGAAGCACTGCAGCGGTAGATGGTGCATCGACAGGGAGAGACGATGCAGGAAGGACGGACAGATGATTAATTTTGAAGAAGAATTGAAGAAATTTAAGCCAAGCCTTGAAATTGATCAGGCGGAAGAGGCGATTTACAAGAATGATCTCCGGGATGTAACGGACATCCTGGAGGATATGATGAAGGAAGTTAAAATTGCATCAGGAAACAAGCGCTTTTAGGGGGATAGCAGATGAATTGCATAAAGTGTAATATGCCCCTGGAAAATGTCTATGTATGCCCACATTGCGGTCATGTGGACAAGGTGGCCAAGAAGATCATATATTCATCCAACTGGCATTATAACCAGGGACTGGCCAAGGCAAAGGTACGAGATCTGAGCGGTGCTGTGACATCACTGAGTCAGTCATTGAAATATAACAAACGAAATACAGACGCACGTAATCTTCTGGGGCTGATTTATTATCAGATGGGAGAGATTGTGGCAGCCCTCAGTGAATGGGTCTTAAGCGATTATCTCCAGCCGAAAGACAACCGGGCAAAGTATTATATTGATGTTGTTCAGAAAAATCAAAGTACA
>OGON01001344.1_pt1 | contig 17179 bp, 10 predicted proteins | sample 1552671 | NCBI WGS metagenome assembly OGON01 (sample SAMEA2580136, study PRJEB22360) | human gut metagenome | biome: human gut; feature: human-associated habitat; material: faeces | place: Denmark | collected 2008/2010 | reverse complement strand
GACTGCGGGAAGTCCAACCGCTTATCAAAAATATCTCCAACTACCAGCGGCTCAAGCCTGTATATGACGCCTTCCAGAAGGCGAAAGACAAGCCGGGGTTCAAGGCAAAGCATGAGGCAGAGCTTGTGATCTTTGAGGCGGCGCGGAGTACGCTTCTTGCCATGCAGGGCGATGAAAAACTGCCGAGCTTGAAGACACTGCAAGCGGAACAGCAGCGACTTCTTGAAGAGCAGCAACGGCTCTATGATGAACGTGCGAAGCTCAAAAAAGAAGCGAAGCACATAGAGACGATCAAGTCTAATGTTGATACGTTTCTCGCTCCTTCTGTTGACCATGACCGTGATCATCTGCGCAGCACACAGCGCGAATAATCTCTTCAAAAGCAGGGCATCTTCTGTTGACCGGAGATGCCCTGCATCCTTGAGAGAAGGTTCGAGAAGTTGAAACTTTTTCTTTAATTTTTGCATCAACGGATTGCTTTTGAGAATGAAATCCGGTATAATATTATAAGCGATGTTGAATGCAAGCAAGTGAAAGGATGGTTGCCGTGCGCATAAGCTATAAGAAACTATGGATGCTTCTTCTGGAACGCGACATAAAGAGGGCTTCTCTACGACATGAGGTAGGGCTGTCTGCCGGAACATGGACAAAACTGAATAAGGGGGAAGAAGTGTCCCTCTCTATTTTGCTGCGCATTTGTGATTACTTGAACTGTGACATCGGAGATATATGTGAGGCTGTGCGAACGGACAAGAACTGAGTCCGGTTTTTCGTACAGCTCTTTTTGTAAAATAGGTTAGATAAATACATAGGGAGGATTTTGATATGGCACGAGCCGCATCGGCACCGAAGAAGGAGATTTCTATGGAGGAAGCTCTGTGGAAGTCCGCAGACAAACTTCGTGGTTCTGTTGAACCAGCAGAATACAAGCACGTCGTTCTCAGCCTTTTCTTCTTGAAGTTTGCCAGCGATAAGTTTGAGGCACAAAGGAAAGCTATTTCTGAAAAATACGGTGAGAAGTTTGTTGACAATGTTGCCTTCTATACGAAGGACAACGTGTTCTTCCTGCCTGAGATCAGCCGTTGGTCTTTCATCATGGAGAATGCGAAACAGGATGACATTGCGCTGAAAATCGACACCGCCCTCTATACGATTGAGAAAGCGAATCCCGCACTGAAAGGCGCACTGCCGGACAACTACTACTCACGTCTTCACATCGACACAGCAAAGCTGGCATCACTGCTGGACGAGATTGATAAGATCAACACCGGCGATAAAGAGAATGACATTATCGGACGAGTCTACGAATACTTCCTGAGTAAGTTTGCACTTGCAGAAGGCAAAGGTAAGGGCGAGTTCTATACGCCGAAGTGCATTGTCAATTTGATTGCGGAAATGATCGAGCCGTATGACGGTATTCTCTATGACCCTTGCTGCGGTTCTGGCGGTATGTTCGTGCAGTCAATGAAGTTCGTGGAGGCACATCACGGCAACAAGAAGAAGGTCTCTATCTATGGTCAGGAATATACAAACACGACGTACAAGCTGTGCAAAATGAATCTGGCTATTCGCGGCATCTCTGCAAACCTCGGAGAAATGGCAGCGAACACATTCACCAATGACCAGCACAAGGACCTCAAGGCAGATTACATTATGGCAAACCCGCCTTTTAATCAGAAAGAATGGCGTGGTGATAATGAGCTGATTGATGATCCGCGCTGGGACGGCTATGAAGTTCCGCCGACGAGTAACGCAAACTATGGCTGGATTCTGAACATTGTTTCAAAGCTCTCTCAGAACGGTGTTGCCGGTTTCCTGCTTGCAAACGGCGCACTATCTGACGATGGTACAGAGCTGAAAATCCGCCGTCAGCTCATCGAGAACAATCTCGTCGAAGCAATCATCATCCTTCCCCGCAACCTCTTCTACACCACCGACATCAGCGTTACGCTTTGGATTCTGAACAAGAATAAAAAGGCTCGTGTGGTTGAAGAAAACGGAGAGGTAAAACGCTTCCGTAACCGTGAGCGCGAGATCCTTTTCATGGACTTGCGGCAAATGGGAAGCCCTTATGAAAAGAAGTATATTGAGCTGACAGAAGAAGACCGTGCAAAAGTCACGGGCGTCTATCACGCATGGCAGCAGGAAGGCTATGAAGAAACTTATCAGAATGTGCCTGAATTTTGTTACAGCGCATCCTTCGATGAGGTTGCTGAAAAGGGCTTTACCCTTGTTCCGAGCCGTTACATTGAGTTTGTAAACCGCGATGAGAACATCGACTTTGATACGAAAATGAAGACGCTGCAAAGTGAGCTTCGTGATCTGCTTGTTGCAGAAGAGAAGTCGAAGGCTGACCTGTTGACTGTGTTTAAGGAGCTGGGCTATGAAATCGAATTATGAACCTCTTGGTAAACACATTCGGCTTGTTGATTATCGAAACTCCGAGGAAGTCACCAGCACTGTTCTTGGCATAAGCATCGACAAAGAGTTTATGCCTTCCGTCGCAAATGTAATTGGCACAGATTTGAGTCGGTATAAACTGATCAGCAAGGGGTTATTTGCCTGTAACCCAATGCACGTTGGACGCGATGAACGTCTTCCGATTGCGCTCTATGAGAAAGACAACGCCTCAATAGTTTCTCCGGCGTATTTCATGTTTGAGATTATTGACCGCGATGTCTTAAATGAAGAGTATTTGATGATGTGGTTTCGTAGACCGGAGTTTGACCGTGAGTGCTGGTTCATGACGGACGGGAGTGTTCGAGGCGGAATTACATGGGACGATCTTTGCCGTATAAAGCTCCCTGTTCCCTCCTATGCGAGACAATGTGAGATCGTCGAGTCCTACCGTGCAATTACCGACCGCATTGCTTTGAAGAGAGCGGAAAATGATAATTTAGAAGCGACTATCCAAGCGGCTTTTGATAAGGCATTTCATGATGCCGGAGTTAGCCTCCCGGAGACAATTATTAAGCAAAACAAAGTCCCTCAAGGTTGGACAGACGCGACGGTTGGTGACTTTGCATCTGTTCAAACGGGACCATTTGGTAGCCAGCTTCACAACGAAGACTATGTAGAATCAGGTACACCAATTATTACGGTCGAACACATGGATGGGAAATACATCGCCCACAGGAACCTTCCGCTTGTCTCGCAAAATGATGTTGATCGTCTACGGAAATATGATCTTCACACCGGAGATATTGTTTTTAGTCGCGTTGGTTCCGTGGATCGAGCAGTTATGGTTTCACAACACGAAGATGGTTGGTTATTTTCAGGGCGGTGTCTTCGTGTTAGACCATACGATCCTAATACCGGCAGCTACTTTTTGTGGTGGTTCAACCAACCTGTAATCCGTCAGCTTGTCACTGCTTCCGCAGTAGGTGCAACCATGCCATCAATAAACACAAGCATTCTAAATAGTATTAGGATTGTTTTCCCGCAGAAGGACATTGTGACGCAATTCTGCAAAATGGCGGATGGCTTGATTGAGATTATTGCAACCAATCTTGAGGAAATCCGTAAACTCAACGATGCCCGCGAATATATTCAACTGTCCCTAAGCCGCTAAATTATCATTTACCTTCCATTACTCTCACCAGTGGCGAGAGTTTTACCCTAAGAACTGCCACTGTAAAGTCGTTCTCTGAGAATATTCAAAGGAGATACGACAATGAAAGAGCAACTAATTCGAGAAGTGCAGCGTCAGATGCTTCCGTATCTGAACAACGCACAATTAAAACAGCTTCAAGGCGTCCTTGAAGGGGTGTTGAGTGGCGTAGAGTTGAGCCGCAGCGCAGGTATGGTAGACAGTGCAAAGGTTGATACGGTTGCCTGTTTCATCAACGCAAAACGCATTGAAGGCTGCTCAGAAAAAACCTTGAGCTATTACCGTCAGACCATTGTGTCAATGCTATCCGGCATTGACAAAGAACCACAAGAGATCGTAACTGAGGACTTGCGAAAGTACCTAACAGAGTATCAGGCAAACCGTAAGTCAAGCAAGGTCACAATAGATAATATCCGCCGCATTTTGTCCAGCTACTTTTCGTGGCTTGAAGACGAGGACTACATCGTGAAAAGTCCGGTGCGCCGGATTCACAAGGTAAAAACAGCAAAAGTGATCAAGGAAACTTACACCGACGAGGCATTGGAAATCATGCGGGACAACTGCTGCAATGTCCGCGATCTTGCGATGATAGACCTTCTTGCATCCTCCGGAATGCGTGTTGGTGAGATGGTTACCCTTAACCGCGATGACATCAACTTTAATGAGCGAGAGTGCGTTGTTTTCGGAAAAGGAAGCAAGGAACGGATCGTTTATTTCGATGCCAGGACAAAAATCCATCTCCAAAACTATCTGGAGAGCCGTACAGACACCTGTTCAGCGTTGTTTGTCTCGCTGACCGCACCGCATGACCGTTTGCAGATCGGCGGTGTTGAAAGACGGCTTCGAGAACTGGGGAAAAGGCTGAATCTGCCTCGTGTCCACCCACATAAGTTCCGAAGAACATTGGCAACATCAGCCATAGACAAAGGAATGCCCATAGAGCAAGTCCAGCAGCTCTTAGGGCATCAGAAAATCGACACGACTATGCACTATGCTATGGTCAAACAGCAAAATGTCAAGCTGGCACACAGAAAATACATAGGGTGAGGTGTCACAATGAAAGAAGGATATAGGCTGCTTGGAGACTTTATTCGCCAAGTCGATGTCAGGAACACAGACGGAAAAGAGGAAAACCTTTTAGGTGTTTCCGTCCAAAAGATGTTCATTCCCTCCATTGCAAACACGGTTGGTACCGACTTTACGAAATACAAGGTAGTCAAACGGGGGCAGTTTACCTACATTCCAGATACTTCTCGGCGTGGAGACAAAATTGGTATTGCTCTTCTAATGGATTATGATGAGGGGCTTGTCAGCAATATCTATACCGTTTTTGAAGTGAAAGATGAAAACGAGCTACTACCTGAATACCTAATGCTCTGGTTCAGCAGACCGGAGTTTGATCGTTACGCACGTTTTAAGTCTCACGGCAGCGTCCGGGAAATAATGGACTGGGATGAAATGTGCAAGGTAGAGCTACCTGTCCCCTCTATTGACAAACAGCGCAGCATTGTGAAGGCGTATCAGACCATTACGGAGCGGATCGAGCTAAAGCGGCGGATAAATGATAATTTAGCGAAGACAATCAAAGCTGTCTTCAAATCTTGGTTTCTTGACTTTGATGCTTTTGATGGTGTAGAGCTTGTACAATCACAGTATGGTCTTATCCCGAACGGCTGGCATTATGAGTTGCTTGGCAACCTTTGTGATTGTGTTACTAAAGGAACCACACCAACCACATTAGGCAAAGACTTTACAGATACGGGTATCAATTTTATCAAGGGCGAAAGTATCAACGATGACCATAGTTTTAATAAGACTCTGTTTGCCCATATTGATGATGAAACTGATGAACTCCTTAAAAGGTCGCGTATCTATGTGAATGACATTGTTTTCACGATTGCTGGTACGCTTGGGAAATTCGCCTTAGTTGATGGCTCTGTTATTCCTGCTAACACCAATCAAGCAGTAGCAATAATTAGAACGAGCAAAATCATGCCTGCAATGCTGTATAGCTATTTCATTGGCGAATGGCAGGTCGAGTTCTATAAGAGAAATACGCAGCAAGCTGTTCAAGCCAATCTTAGTTTGGGAACAATTAAGGATTTGCCCATTTTGCTCCCTGACAGTAAAGGGCAGGATCACTATATGCAGCTCGTAACCCCCTTAATAGTGGGAATGCAGAACAATTTCTCTGAAATTGAAAGACTGTATGAGCTGCAAAATCAGCTCCTTGCTCGGCTTTCATCAAGCCGCTAAATTATCATTTACCTACGAAGGGAGGGATGAAAATGGACAAGGAAACGCTGATCAAAATTGCCGAGGAACTTCATCATGGAGCTTTTGACGCAAATGCCGATTACCTCATCTTGCAGCAGTATCGTAAGAACCAGCGTGAATACGCGGAAGAAATGAAGATGTCACCAGCGTTCTATCAAACGATTCACGGAGCTTTGATGAAAGCCTGTTTTATGGAGATCGCCAAACTGTATGATAGCTCAAATGGCGTTGTGTCCATTGGCACCCTCCTTGCCAAATGCGCGGAAAATCAAGACCTATTTCCGACGTACAGAGAAACAATGACCGTAGAGCATGATGGGACAGCATTTTCCTATCAAATCCCGTATCAGCATCAGCTCAAGCCAGAGGAAGAGCGTTTCTTCAAGGATCAGGTTGAGAGCGACAGAAAGCTCTTTGCAGTGTTTGATATTCCTGATGCCGCAAATGCTCCGGTTCGGGTGGATTTGACATTTCCAGAGTTCTTAGCTCTGTATCAGAAACGCTTCAATGCGTTAAGCAAAAAGAGAGAGAATATCCGAATGCAGCGGAATAAGCTCTACGCCCACAACGATGAACAGCGTATATTGAGCAACGAGAACCTAACGGATCGTCATCCTATTTTATATCCGGACATACAGGAAATGATAGACTTTGCACTCGATTGTACAGGGCTGATCCTCGGTGTTCTCACAGACGTAAACCGTGCAACGCAATACTCAAACATTGATGACTGGGAAGGTACACTCATGCTGGCACGTCTGGGTTTGAAGTATCAGGAGTACGACTTCCAGCAAAGTGAAAAAGCCTTTGAAGCAGAAATGCAGAGGCAGTTAGGGGGAAATGATAATGGCGAACTTCAATGAGCATTCTCTTGAAATGTCCATCATGGATTTGTTTCAAGATGAAGGGTATATCTATTTGAATGGTGAGCAGATCCACCGTGAACGCTCTGAGGTTCTGCTTATCGACGATCTGCGGAAATACCTCCTGAACAGGTATGCCTCAGAGGGACTTACCCCAAGCGAAGTTGATAGCATCATCCTTCGCCTGAGGTCTATTTCCGGTACGATCTACGAAGCAAACAAAGCAGTCTGCAAAATGATTTGTGACGGCTTCATCTTCAACCGTGAGGATCACACAAAGAAAGACATTTACATTGAGCTGATTGACTTTGATGAGCCAGAGAAAAACGTGTTCAAGATCGTCAATCAATTTGAAATTGAAGGCATCAACAACCAGCTACGCATACCGGACGGGATCGTCTTCATCAACGGCATTCCTGTTGTTGTGCTTGAGTTCAAGAGCGCAGTCAAAGAAAACACAACGATCATGGACGCCTATACTCAGCTTACCGTGCGTTATCGCCGTGATATTCCTGAACTCTTCAAGTATAACGCCTTCATCGTCATAAGCGATGGTGCAAATAATAAATACGGTTCCTTCTTCTCCCCGTATGACTTCTTCTATGCGTGGAGAAAGATTGAAGCTGACGATAAGGAATTGGACGGCATCAATTCCCTTGTAACTATGGTGAGCGGACTGTTCCGCAAAGAACGGCTTTTGGCAGTCATCAAGGATTTTGTCTATTTCCCTGATAGCTCGGACAAAGACCTCAAAATCGTCTGCCGCTATCCTCAGTATTTTGCTGCGGTCAAGCTGTTTGAGAATATCAAGGCACATCTCAGACCGGAGGGGGACGGCAAGGGCGGCACATACTTCGGCGCGACAGGCTGCGGAAAAAGCTATACTATGCTCTTCCTCACAAGAATGCTTATGAAGAGTACCTTCTTCCATAGCCCTACAATCCTGATTATTACCGACCGAACGGATTTGGATGACCAGCTCTCAAAGCAGTTTGTAGCATCCAAGAAGTACATTGGTGACGAAACCGTTGTGAGCATTGATTCCCGCGAAAAGCTGCGTCAGGAACTTCAAGGCAGGACAAGCGGTGGGGTGTACATGACCACCATCCAAAAGTTCACCGAGGACTTGGAGCTTCTGACGGATAGAGCGAATGTGATCTGCATATCCGATGAAGCACACCGTAGTCAGATAAACCTCGATCAGAAAGTCAAGGTCACTGCCGAAGGTGTAGAGCGAAGCTATGGATTCGCAAAGTACCTACACGATTCTCTCCCCAATGCTACCTATGTCGGTTTCACCGGCACGCCCGTAGATGGCACGATTGAAGTCTTCGGTCCGGTTGTCGATGCCTACACAATGACAGAGGCGGTCAAAGACGGTATCACAGTCAACCTTGTCTACGACGGACGCGCTGCACGGGTCACTCTTGATCAGGCAAAGGTTCGGGAAATTGAAGATTATTATGAGCGCTGTGCTGTTGAAGGCGCAAATGAGCATCAGATTGAGGAAAGCCAGAAGGCGGTTGCTCATATTGATGCGATCATCGGTGATCCTGACCGACTTCACGCAGTTGCGGAGGACTTCATTAACCACTATGAGACCCGCGTTGCCGAAGGAGCTACCGTTGCAGGAAAAGCAATGTTTGTCTGCTCTAATCGCAAGATTGCATACGCTTTTTATCAGATTATAGTTGGAATGAGACCGGAATGGGCAGAGAAAAAGGTTTGCCCTGACGGGGTTCAACTGACGGAAAAAGAGAAAAAGGAACTCAAACCCATCGAGAAGATCAAGCTCATCATGACGCGAAATAAAGATGATGAGCCTGAGCTTTATGAAATGCTGGGAACGAAAGATGACCGCAAGGAGTTTGACCGTCAGTTTAAGAACGTTAAATCAAACTTCAAAATTGCCATCGTTGTTGATATGTGGCTTACCGGCTTCGACGTACCGGCACTCGACACAATCTACATCGACAAGCCCATCCAGCAGCACAGCCTTATCCAGACGATTTCCCGCGTCAACCGCGTCTATACCGGCAAGGACAAGGGCTTGATCGTGGACTACATCGGCATTAAGAAAAACATGAATCTCGCCCTCAAGAAATACACCAACTTTGAGAGCGATGAGTTTGAAGGCGTCGAGCAGTCTATCACGATTGTTAAAGACCAGCTCGATGTCTTGGCTCAGATGTTCCACAACTTCAATAGCACGGATTACTTCAACGGCTCACCGAAAGAGCAGCTTGCTTGCCTCAATCGGGCTGTTGAGTATGTACAGCTCACGGAAGATTTGGAAACTCGCTTTATGGCGGCAGTCAAACGCATGAAACAAGCGTTCAACCTATGCAGTTCAAGTGAGGCTATCTCTGATAAAGAAAAGGACTATCTGCACTTCTACTGTGCTGTGCGCTCTATTCTTTTCAAACTCACAAAGGGTGATGCCCCTGACATTTCACAAATGAATGCCCGTGTCCGTGAACTTCTTGAAGGTGCAATTCAATCTGATGGTATAGAGGAACTGTTTGAGACGGGAAAGCACATCACTGTTGATATTTTCAGTGACGAGTATCTGGATAAGATCAATGCAATCCAACTTCCAAACACAAAGATAAAGGTGTTGCAGAGGCTTCTTTCTCAAGCGATTGATGAGTATAAAAAAGTCAACCGCATTATGGGCATGGAGTTCTCAGACCGCCTCAAGCGGGTTGTTGATGAGTACAACAATCGCCGTCGTGATGAGGCTTTCGCTAACGAAGTTCTTGACGATGTAGCGGAACAACTTGCGAAGCTCCTTGAAGAACTCAAAAAGGAAAAAGACTCCTTCAAGGGTATGGGGATTGACTATGAAGAAAAAGCCTTCTATGACATCCTCAAAGCGGTTGCCAAGAAGTACGAGTTCGAGTACCCGGACGATAAGATGATTGAATTGTCAAAGCGGATTAAGATCATTGTCGATGACAAAGCTAAATACACCGACTGGTCTACCCGTGATGACATTAAGGCAAATCTTCAAGTTGACCTCATTTTGCTACTGGATGAATTTGACTATCCCCCCGTAACCATTGATGATGTCTACAAGGAGGTTCTGGAACAAGCTGAAAACTTCAAAAAGTACGCTCAATAACCCGCGTTCCATCGAAAGGAGTAGATCATGGGCAATTCAGTCATGTTGAATGGCGTCGAATATGCCGGAGAGCAGATTGCCTACAAAGACAGCACCTATGAGCTTGTGTCAAAGGTTGCCTACCTGATCGGCGTCCCGCTCCGTATTTTTCAAAATGAACACGAGCCGCCGAAGATAGAGATATACAACCGGCTTGAGCAGGATAAAAATGCCCGCATTATCCGAAATCTATGTATCATCCGCACCGCCATTGAGCGCAACTACCGGAAAATAAATGACATCATGCGGATGGAGTATCGAGGGCTGCTTTCAATGCCAGAGATCATCCCGGCTTCCAGTATGCAGCAGCTTTCAAACGACGGAATCAGCTTTATCAAAAAGTCGAGTACAAAGCTCTGCCACCACATTATCGAGATCAACCGGCTGATTTCAGACCGCATTAACAACTGCAAAAGCCTCTTTCCAATCTGGATTAACTGGACGTACATAAAAGAGCTGTTCATTATGCCAAACGGCTTGACAGAGGACGGAACGAAAGATGCTGCGGACATCTATTACGCAAGTCTCTCCTACTACCCCTATCAAATGTATATCAACTGGGTACCGATGGACGAGGGCAATGTCCTCTATAATGATAAGAAGTTTGCTACCCTGCTTTATCAATGGCATTGCGACGCCTTCACGGAATACAGTAAAGTCTCCGATGCAGGGGCTTTTGTAAAAAACAATATCTACGACTTCATAGATGACAGTGAGAAGACCGTATTGGTAGTGGACTGCGAAAACTCTGACCCGTACAAGCTGTGCGCCACGCTCAAAAACCTTGATTATGAGGTCATGCAGAAGATTACGGCGATCATTCTCTTTGATGACGTACATACCGCTACGGCATGGCGGATTCTTGAAAACTACACCCGCATCCCCGTTGAACATATCATGATTGAGCGGATCAAGCAGAACAAATCACTGGTAGACATCAAGCTCACCGCAAGAGCCTGTCAGGAACACTACCAGAAGCAAGTGGATTCCTTCGTCATCGTCTCAAGCGATTCCGACTACTGGGGGCTGATCTCTTCCTTACCGGACGCCAGATTCCTTGTCATGATTGAGCGGGAAAAATGCGGACCGGATATGAAGGCAGCACTTGCAGAATCCGGGATATTCTACTGCTATCTGGATGACTTCTACTCCGGCAACAGCGAGGACATCAAGAAAAACGCACTGTTCAAGGAGATGTACCGCTGGATTGACAACTCCGTTCACCTGAACGTCAACGATATGTTTGATGCAGCTCTGCGAAACACGAGGATCGAAATGTCTCCCGCAGAGCGGCGGCAGTTCTATGAGAAGCACATCAGGCACATGACGCTGACCATCGACGAGAACGGAAACGTCAGCATTGAATTGAAACGCGGATAGCCTTGGTTTCTATTCCGGGAGGAATGTGGATGGACAACAGATTCTATTTTGGATTCAATACATCGGAGGAACGGAAAAAGCGCAGAAAAGCAGAGCTGTACTCCATGAGTGAGCAAGTCAGCACCTTCTTTTGGGATGAAGCCCCGCAGCATGGATTGGAAATGCGTGAAGGGCAGCAGGATATGTCTTTTGAGATTGTGGACGCCCTCATAAACGATCAGCATTTTGCGATTGAAGCTGGCGTGGGCATTGGCAAGTCCTTTGGCTATCTTGTGCCGGTGCTGCTGTACAGCAAACGCATGAACAAGCCGGTCATCATCGCAACCTCGACCATTGCGCTTCAAGAACAGCTCTGGCGCGATGTCCACGCGGTAATGCCCCTTCTTGGGCTGAACAGAGATGTCATCCTCGCAAAAGGACAGACCCATTATCTCTGCAACAAACGCGCAGATGAGTATATGTGTGACCCGAAAGCAGACCCACCGGACGCGCTCAAAGAAGGAATCCAGCAGGGGTATGAGGAACGCAAGGATTTCCCGGAGGTTTTGCCGCAAGGCGTCTGGGACAAGGTAAACGTGCAGCGGTTCAGCATGAAGAATTGTGGCTCCTGTGAAAAGAAGTGCAAGTATTACAAAGTCCGCGCAGCATTAAAGTTTACGGATGGAGTGGTACTGTGCAATCAGGATTTTCTAACCCAGCATCTCATGAAACTCCGGCGCGGTCAGGAAGGGCTGATTAACGCCGCCGCTGATCTGCTTGTCGTGGATGAAGCACACAACTTGGATGATAAGGTACGGAGTGCCACAACAGAGCGTTTCGGGCAAGGTATGCTCTTTGGGATGATTAAGAGCGCATTCTATGAGCTGCGATCCTCCGATCAAAGCAGTGTGTCCAGAGAAAAGCGAGAGGCAGAAAGCGCAATCATCGCCTTCTATAACTGCCTGAAAGCACAAGTCCAAAAGCAGATCAACGATGCAGAGCAGGATATGCGCTATGCTGACCGCTTTTTCTTTGACCAAAACGGCAGCGCAGTTGAGCTGCTTACTGAAATGAACGCCGCCATACATAACCTTTCGTCCAGCATTCAGATTTATTCCAGCATGGATTTCAGAAACAACCGTTCCTTTGCTGCTTCTGATGATCTGGATGCCGTCAGCGAGTCCCTTTCGGAGCTTCTTGACCAGATAGATGATATGCTGATCTGGATTGAGCAGCACGGCAGCAACACGGAACTCGTCTATTGCCCTAAAAACACAAAAGAAATTGTGAGCCGCCTATACTTCAATGGTGATGAAAGAACCATCTTGACCTCTGCCACGCTGACGAACGCCACGAGCGGGTCTCTGGAAGAGCAGTATTCTTATTTTATCTGCAATACCGGCTTTCCCGCTGGTGATCGCGGCTGCTTGTCCGAACCAAAGCCTTCCCCATATCCATACGATGAACACGCCATGATCTACTATTGCGACGATCTCCCACACCCGACCAGAGAACACGAAGCCTTCATTGAAAAGGGTGTGGAGCGACTGCTTGAGATCCTGAGCATTTCCAATGGAAAGGCACTCGTGCTGTTTACGGCAAAGACCGACATGGAAGAGGTCTACTCCATTCTCGGTAAGAAAAACCTTCCGTACAAAATCCTGATGCAGCAGCCGGGATCGTCGCAGGACAAGGTGCTGAACGAGTTTAAGGAAGATACGAACTCTGTGCTTCTGGGGACGGGTGCATACTGGGAAGGTATCAGCATTGAAGGAAAAAGCCTTTCCAATGTCATCATTTTCCGGCTTCCGTTCCCTGTCCCCGATCCGATTATCGAGTATAAGTGTTCCGTTGCTAAGGATGCTCTGATGGATGTTCGCGTTCCCGAAATGATTATCAAGCTCAAGCAAGGCATCGGGCGATTGATCCGCAATTTCACAGACACCGGCATTGTCTGCATCATCGACCGAAGACTGCGGGATGAGCCGCCGGAACGCTATCATGACATTACATGGGACTCCCTGCCTATCAAAAATCGGACAAGCAGTTTGGGCGAACTTAGGAAGTTTTACGAAGGTCTGCCCTCAGCCAAGGAATGATGATACAAACGGCAGTCTCTTCGGAAACATAGAGCAGCCCCCCCAAAAAACGAGAATCAGAAAATGGAGGTGTATCATGTTGTACAATGAAAATCTGCACGAAGAAGAACAACATCTGATCCAGCAGATTGCCGAGCAAACAGAGAGAGGAAAAATCGACTGGGAACTAACAGAGTACAATCCGCTGTCCTTTCTGAATGAGGACAAGATAGACAAGAACCCAGCAGTAATCTGTCAGTCCTTCTCCTTTGAAGCGATCATCGGCGGATCCCGTTACGAGCTTGATGTCATGGAGAATATTGATGTGCCGTCCGGTATGGGAGACTACACCATAACCTTGACGCGGGATGAAACCGAAAATTATCTTAAAATTGAGGATGCGCTTTCCTTTGACTGTGACCGCTATGAATGCACACCGGAGGAAGTCGCAGAGCGATTTGCGGACAGCCCCATTGTCCGTCTCTGCAACGCCATCATTCCTGCCACGCTTGGGCAGGAGGATTTAGAAGAGGTCTTCACATGGGCAAGGTTTTTCAACGAGACTGGCATTTCTGCAAAGCTGATGAATCATCCGCTGACCAAGCTCTGTGAAAAGCTGTTCGACGAACACCGTCTGATGGACTTCCATCGCTGCGTCTTGGATGTGGGCTATCGAAAGCTGCTCCTAAATGAACTGTCTCATAACTAAGACACGGAAAAACGCCCCCGACACTGTGCCAGACGCACAGTGCCGGGGGCGTTCCCGTTTCCAGCGATTTATTTTTCTCTCGGCAAGGGACTGTTCATAAGGTGACACTTTCCGTTTTACGAAGCCGTGAAAATTCGATGTGTTCCGTGGAGATGTTCACTGGGCAGCATACGCCGTACACGTTTCCAATAATCACCGAGTAGTGCAATGTGTATTCACTATCGGGAAATACTTCACGGTTTTCGCAACGCTTGATTCAGGAGTGGGATTTTTGCCTTATTCCCGCGTGACATCAAGGGAAACCGGATTGATAACGATGATAGATTTGCCCTTTTTGTGGGCATATCTCACGGTGTTCCCGGTACCGCTGGGGCATCCATTCCATACTGCGAGAATATAATCGGCGTGATCTACCATGTACCGATTTCTCTTGTCCATGCAGTCCGACGTGTACTCCCGTTGCAGCATGGTCTCCTTGTCACACTTTGCCGCGATATTATAATACCGTTCCCGTGAAGCCATAGACCATTTGATCGCTTGTGTCTCACAAGGGATTGCACTTTCCAGAGTAATGTGAGGGTATTTTGATTTCAAATCGAGTACAATTTCCGCAGCGTACGTATCGACGCCAAGAGCCATGCCGGTAATAAAATGCGTGACGCCCTCGTTCTCGATGAGTGCTACAATCTGATCCCGCATAACAGATTTCAAAGAAGTACAACGCTTATCGGATTCATCAAAGCCGAACGGAAGACTCTGCGGTCTATGACCGGTAAACGCACAAGTCTTGCCTTGAACGGATTGCTTTTCAGCTTTTTGAGCAGACTTTCTAAACTCAATAATGCGCGACATGACACCCCTTCTTTCACTCTTTTGGTAGGTAACTCCATTCTATCACCCTCATCACGGACAGTCAACGCATTGTCGTTAGTAAAATCAACGACGGCGTACCGTGGATAATGACACCGCCGTTAGGTACACTAAATGCAAAGGTGGTGAGGCTATGCGAGAGAAGAAGGACATCAATATTGAAATCGGCGGCAATATTCAAGTGGCAAGAGAACAGGCGGGCTATACGCAGGACACGCTCTCAGAAATGCTTGGCATGACGCCGAATCACCTGAGTGCTATTGAGCGTGGTGCTTCCGGTATTTCTCTTGAAGCCTTGCAGCGTCTTTGCCGTTTGCTGGGCGTCAGTGCGGACCGAATTATCTTTGGGACCGATGAGCCAGAAGCGGAAGCCCTTGCGCTTGCCAGACGTATTTCGGATATTAAGCCGGAATACCGGCAACAGGTTCAAGAGCTGCTGTCCGCTATTTTGAATATGTCATAAAAAAAGAGCCTCTGCCGATACCCAACCGGGCATCGACAGAGGCTCTTCGTTCGTTTTACGGGCATTTGAATAAGTGCCGAAATCGACACTGATTCGCGCTCTATTGCGGGAACTGTGCGGGGAATATAATCACATAGGACGGTCATTTTGCATCGCGCTGGGGCTTGATATTGTAGGCTTTTTCGACCCCTAATTGTCTACTCTGCTGCTCCCTCCGGGAGAAGTGCGGACAGGCAATGAGATCCGCCCGAAAGCTCTGCTTGCAGTCATGGACGCAGCGGACACAGAAGCGGTTATACTTCCGCCGTCCGCTGTCAGCTATGAAGAACGACCACTCCTGACGCCATTTCTTGCTTCTGCTCACAGGTCAATCTCTCTTTTGTGCTTCTGCTGGGCGCAGCATTCTTTCGGTTTCTCAGCCTTTGCAGCCTTGAGTCTGTCCATGATGGAGGACTTTTCGCCCCTTTCTGGGGCTTTGGCCTCTGTTTCCTTCGGACCGTTGTTGATGATCCCGTCAATCATGCCGTAATCATCCTCGGTAGACATCTCGGCGGCTTTCAGATAGTTCTCCCGTTCCAGCGCGGCCTTCCACTCGACCTTCTCCACACCGAAGATACCACCCTTTGCAGCATGATCGTGGATTTCCTTTACGTCAAGAACCAGCCCCTCAGTATTATCACCGTACAGCCGGTAGACAGAACAGGTTTTCATGACCTCGGCCGCAGCTTCCTCCCGCATGGGGAGCATACCGCCCCATGCGTAGCCGTAGTCCTTCATTTCGTCAGTCGTGATAGAAGGATCCGGCATCCGGTCAACGGTCATGACCTCCTGACGGAGAAGATCAACCGTATGTTCATCGAAGCCGTCATACACATCGCTCAGGGAGAGCTTGCCGTGTTCATCTACGATGAGACAGGCGGCTTCATCGCCGTAGCTATCATGCTCCATCAGGAAAAAGATGTGGCCGTCAACCTCCATGTGGTCAATGGTGTGCCATGTTCCCACATGGCCGGAAACAGCCAGACCGGAGGTGTCCATGTTGACCTCAAAATTTTTTTGTTCCTTGACTTCCTGCTTCTGCTGCTCTTCGGAGATCATGGGAATGACAACAATTCTGTCTCCGAGCTTGGCGAACTGCTCTGGCTGTTCAAAGAGCTTTGCATACTTGAGTGCAAGCTCACTATCCAGAGAACCGAAGCTGTCATCGGTCAGACCGACAATGGCAAAGGTTCCGGCAACAATATCATAGATTTCTCCGTCTTCATCCCGCAGAGCGCGGTTGAGAGGAAGACCTTCGAGCTTTGCTTCCTCGTTACAAACAATACCCACCGGGTCCTCATAGGGATAAATTGCCTGAATGTAGCCGCCTACCAGAGCTTGCAGCCCTTCAAGGCTTGAATCGATCTCTTTGATTTCCGGCTTCTTTCCCGGCTCAACCACAACGGCAAGAATATTGCCGTCTTTCATAGGCTCTTCACCGTCTCCAGTGAGACGGTATTCGTCGGGAATATCATCAAGACTGCCGTCAAACATCCGCGTCCAACCGTCTCCGGTATTGCGTATATAGCCATCATCGGTGAATCTGCCGCCTTCATCCATTGCCACATCGCGTCCAAAACGCTCAAAGTCAATGTAGTTGGCGAGATTACCCATTGCTTTTGTGTCGTAGATACCGGCTTCTTCGATGTAGTAGCGTCCCAGATCCTCTTCATCCGTGACATCGGGAAGGAAGTCGTAACAGTCGAGATTGTAGGTCAGGTTGATGAGATCGTCGATGTCGCTGACTT
>OGON01001342.1_pt1 | contig 17195 bp, 16 predicted proteins | sample 1552671 | NCBI WGS metagenome assembly OGON01 (sample SAMEA2580136, study PRJEB22360) | human gut metagenome | biome: human gut; feature: human-associated habitat; material: faeces | place: Denmark | collected 2008/2010 | reverse complement strand
ACTGCAATAGGCCTCCACAGCCCCCGGGCCATGCCATACCCTCCAGCAGATAGCCGTTTCTTTTTCCAGCCTTTGCCATCATCAGCATGGTGCGGCAGTTTTTCAGACCTTCAGCGGAATCGATCAGAACCTCCTTGTCCGGATGCTCCTTCTGAATACACTGCTTCACCGCATTGGCAACGCCTCCGCTGACTGCAAAGCCACGACCATTGGCAGTGCCTTCCTCAAATGGAGCGTCTGCCTCGACCTGCGGCAGGTTGATTCCCTTTGCTTCAAACATCCCCATTACCTCTTCAAAGGTCAAGACAAAATCCACATCACTTCTCACACTTTTCCGGCTGGCTTCCAGCTTCTTTGCGGCGCAAGGTCCGATGAAGACAACCTTTGCGTCCGGCTTCTGCTTTTTGATCAGCCGTCCGGTCAGTACCATCGGAGTCAAAGCCATGGAAATATACGGCTTGAAGTCCGGGAACAGCTTTTTCGCCATAACAGACCATGCAGGACAGCAGGAGGTCGCCATGAACGGCTGCTCAGCCGGTACCTTGCTCAGGAAATCCTCAGCTTCCTCCACTGTACAAAGGTCAGCACCGATTGCAACTTCAACAACATCCGCAAAGCCAAGCTCCTTTAATGCTCCTTTTACCTTTTCCGGGGTGACAGTCGGTCCAAATTGGCCGACAAAGGCAGGGGCAATCGCGGCAATCACCTCCTTACCGGACTTCATCGCATGAATGGTTTGGAAAATCTGTCCCTTATCGACAATGGCACCGAATGGACAATTCACCAGACACATACCGCAGGATACACACTTATCATAGTCGATTTCCGCCCGACCCAGCTCATCGGAGGTAATGGCATCCATACCGCAGCTTCTTGCACAAGGACGCTCCAGCTTATTGATTGCACCATATGGACACACATCCATACAGCGTCCGCATTTGATGCATTTTTCCTGATCGATGTAGGATTTTCCGTTCACCATAGAGATCGCATCCTTTGGACATACCTCCTTGCATGGATGTGCCAGACAGCCCTGACACGTATCGGTTACCACAACCGTCTTTTCCGGACATGCATTGCAGGCAAACTTGATAACGTTGATCAGCGGCGGCTCATAGTACTTGTCCGCGATGACGCTGTGCTCCAGACCCTCGCTGGCGGGCACGCTCTCATCCAGCGGACGCAGGGAAAGACCCATGGCCAGACGGATACGCTCCGAAATAATAGCTCTCTCCAGGAAGATGCTGCTGCGCAGCGAGCCTTCTTCGCCGGGAATGATCTTGTAGGGCAGTTCGCGCATCAGGTACGCATAGTCGGACATTTCGTCCACATTGTACGCCATGCGCGCAACTTCGGTGAACACCTTGCGACGGATATCCGTAACGGGGGTGTAAATGCCTCTCATGGTGATTGCTCCTTCTTTTGCTCCGATTTCTCCAAAACGCGTATGAAGCGGGGTACAACCGCTCCTGTTAAAATTTTACCAAAAACCCCTGGATTTGGCAAGAGGGCGGGCAACAAAAAACAGGGAAAATAAAAATTATTTTCCCTGTGGTTCTATAAAGTTTTTCTTGCTCGGCTGTTGCAGTTTACAGAATCAACTCTGCACGGCTGCGTTTGCCGTCCCATTCCTGCAACCGGACTTTGACAATGTCACCGGTCTGATGCCCCGGTGCGGTAACCAGCACCGGCAGATACTGCTTCGTATATCCGGTAAACAATGTGGTGGAGAGAGGCGTTTCCAGCAAAACATCGGCGGCACGGCCCTGCATGCGGGCGGCTTCCTCGGCACGCTCCTTGGCAAACTCGACCCCGGTCAGGCCCAGTTCGGCACAGACGTATTTCAAAAAGTCCACCCGCTTGCCGGTGGGTTCCATCAGGGTCAGCTCCAACTCGGGCTTGAAGATCTTCGTCACGATGCCCGGGAAGCCCGCGCCTGCACCGACATCCACCATCTTCCCTGCCACCTCAGGCTGAGAGGCAAAGAGCAGGCTGTCGAGGAAGTGCTTGTCCTCGATGCCCTCCGGGTCGGTGATGGCAGTCAGATTGACCTTCTGATTGTACTCCACCAGGATCTCCGCAAAGGCGTCCAGCTGGTCGAGCTGGGTTCCGGTGAGCGCGATGTTCCATGTGGAACATTTCTGTTCCAGCCGGTTCTTATCGATCATAGCAAATTCCTTTCTTTACTCGCCCGTCAGATGCACAAAAATCGGCTCATGATGCACCGACGGCAGGAACTTTTCAAATACATCTGCCGTCCGCAGCTTGAGCGATGAGGTGTTGATGCAGGGATGACATCCCAGATACTCCCCCGCCTTCAGGTCTTCGTCCATCAGAAGTTGGACGTAGTTTTCCGTGTCGTTGGCCAGACCCATGATGGACGAAGAGCCAGGTGTACAGTCGAGGTACTTTTCCATGTCTTCCGGCGACGCAAAGCTCAGACGGGCAATGCCCAGCTGACCGGAAAGCTCTTTGGTCTTGAAAGGCTTGTCGCCCGGCATCATCAGCAGGTAGAAGTTCGTCTTCTGCCGGTTGCAGAGGAACAGGTTCTTACAGACCATCGCGCCCAAAACAGCGTCGATGTCCTTGCAGGCTTCCATGGTGTCGGCGTGCATCCATGCATGATCGGTGCGCCAGAACTGGATGCCGAGGCGGTCCAGCAAGTCGTACGTGCGGACTTCTTTTTCCAGCCGCCCGGTGCAGTCCGCAGGACGGCCCTCATATAACTCTAATTTTTCCATTGGTTTTCCTCATCTATCAATCGTGCTCGCGCCTGTGCGCGGGTCAGGTCGCTTTTTCATTAAGTGCTATGTTCTCTTTTGCGTGCCAAAAGAGAACCAGAAAAGCATCGCTTTTCCGAGGCGCGGGCACGGGAAAGGGGCTACTCGCCCCTTTCAGACCCCAAAGAAGAAGTCGAAACGGAAAAATGCTAGCCGCTTCGCTAAACGCATTTTTCTCGTTTCTCCGATTTACGGCTTTGCCGATGGTATTACGTCTTATCTTGCGCAACTAAAGCAATACTCAGCTGTGCCACATCCGACGGCGACACGCCGGGAATGCGTCCCGCCTGCCCCAAGTTTTTCGGGCGGATGCGGGCCAGCTTCTCGCGGGCTTCCAATGTCAGGCCGGTGAGCTCTGTGTAAGAGAAATCCTCCGGGATGAGGGTCTTCTCGTGGCGGGCCACCTCGTGTATCATCCGGTCCTGCCGGGCAATGTAACCCGCGTACTTGATTTCAGTTTCCAGACGCTCAGCCAGCATGGGCGTGATACCCTCACCCCAGCCGATCATGCCCGCGATGAGCGGATAGTCGATCTCCGGCCGGCGCAGCAGCTCTTCGGCAATGCCGCCCTCTGCGGCCGGGGCGAGGCCCGCTGCTTCCATCGCGGCGCGCAGGTCCGCCGTGCGCAGATGGGCGTCATGCAGACGGCGGCGCTCTGCGTCCAGCACAGCCTGCGTCTGCTGGTACTTTGTCCAGCGGTCATCCTGCACGAGGCCGTATTCCCTGCCGATGGGCGTCAACCGGGTGTCGGCGTTGTCCTGACGGAGGGTCAGGCGGTACTCGCTGCGGCTGGTCATCATCCGGTAGGGGTCCATGACGCCCTTGGTCACAAGGTCATCGACCAGTGTGCCAAGATAGCTCGACTGCCTGGGCAGGATGAGCTGGCTTTCGCCCAATGCGTTCCGGGCAGCGTTCAGACCGGCCAGCAGGCCCTGCGCGGCGGCTTCCTCGTAGCCCGAGGTGCCGTTGAACTGTCCCGCACCGTAGAGGCCCCGCACCACCTTGCTTTCCAGCGTGGCTTCGAGGCTGGTGGGGTCTACGCAGTCGTACTCGATGGCATAGGCCGGGCGCATGATCTCAATATTCTCGAAGCCCTTGATGCTCCGGTAGAATGCATTCTGCACATCTTCCGGCAGACTGCTGGACGCACCCTGCAGATACATTTCCTCGGTGTTCTCGCCGCAAGGCTCCACGAAGATAGGATGCCGGTCCTTCCCTGCAAACCGCACTACCTTGTCCTCGATCGATGGGCAGTAGCGCGGGCCGACGCCCTCGATCATGCCGCCGTAGAGCGGGCTGCGCTGGATATTGTCCAGAATGATTCTGTGCGTCTCAGGGTTGGTGTAGGCGATCCAGCACTCCACCTTGTTGTGCATCGGGGCATCGGTCATGAAGCTGAAAGGCTGAAGTTCATTGTCCGGGTCGCCGGGCTGGCATTCCAGCTTAGAGAAGTCGATGCTCCGCCGATGCACCCGGGCAGGCGTACCGGTCTTGAAGCGGCGCAGCGGCAGACCGGCGGCTTTCAGGCTCTCGGTGAGGGCGTTGGCCGCGTGCATCCCGTCGGGGCCGGAAGCGTACCATGCATCGCCCACGAAAATTTTTCCGCCGAGGTTGGTGCCGGTGGCGATGACCACGCACTTTGCGCCATACTCCCCGTTCAGCTGGGTGACGACGCCCTTCACATGGCCGTCCTCCACCTCGATGGAAATGATTTCCGCCTGATGGATGGCCAGCCCCGGCGTCAGCTCAAGGGCGTGCTTCATATATTCATGATAGCGCTTGCGGTCGGTCTGGACGCGCAGAGCGTGGACAGCGGGGCCTTTGCCCTTATTGAGCATCCGGCTCTGTAAATAGGTGGCATCTGCCGCAAGGCCCATCACGCCGCCAAGAGCATCCAATTCGCGTACCAACGTACCTTTTGCCGTGCCGCCGATGCTGGGGTTGCAGGGCATATTGCCGATGGCGTCCAAGCTCATCGTGAACACCGCCGTCTTTGCGCCCAGCATCGCGGCAGCATGGGCCGCCTCAATGCCCGCATGTCCGGCACCGATGACGATAACGTCGTAGTCTCCTAAATGGTTCATTGTTGTCTATTTTTTCCTCTGAGTTTTTATGTGCATATCGCTCCTGTGCGCGGGGCAGAGCTCTTTTTCATTAAGGCTAATGTTCTCTTTTGATGTCAAAAGAGAACTTAGCCCAGCGTAAAATGGATTTTTATTTCCCCACGCAGAATCTCTCAAACACCTCATTGATGACCGCCTCCGAGGCGTTCTCCCCTGTCAGCTCGCAAAGTGCATCCAGCGCGTCGTCCACGCAGACCGACACAGCGTCCAGCCCGAGCCCCTGCGCAGCGTCCAGCGCTCCGGCTACGGCATCCCGGGCGCGGGTGGCAGCGGAAAGCTGCCGCTGCCCGGACAGGCTGGCGGCGTGGGGGTCGATGCTGCCCGTGCCCAGCAGCCGCGCCACCGCAGCGGCGATGACCTTGCGGCTCCCCTCTTCCCGGCAGCAGACCGGCAGCACCATGGCAAAATAAGGGGCAATAAGTTCCGCATCGAACCGGGTGGGCTTGTCCTCCTTGTTGACAAGGGCGATGGCGGGGCGACCGGCGCAGCGCTGTGCCAGCGCCAAGTCCTCCCGGCTGGGCGGCTCGGAGCCATCAAAGACGGCAAGGATCAGCCCGGCTTCTTCCAGCTTTTTCCAGCTGCGACGGATGCCCTCGGCCTCGATGGCGTCCTCGGTCTCCCGCAGACCGGCGGTGTCAAAGAGGTTCAGCCGGATATCTCCCAGCTGCACCGCTTGCTCCACCACGTCGCGGGTGGTGCCCGCCACCGGGGTGACGATGGCACGGTCGAAGCCTGCCAGCAGGTTCAGCAAGGTAGACTTGCCCGCGTTGGGGCGTCCCACGATGGCGCAGTCCACGCCCTCGCGCAGCACCGCACCGGCATCGTAGCTGCGGATGAGGGCGTCCAGTTCCTCCCGCACTGCACCCAGCACGGTGCGCAGGTGGGCGGGGTCCAGCTCCGGCACATCCTCCTCCGGGAAGTCCACCCAAGCGGCAAGATGCGCCTGCAGGGCGGTCAGCTGGGCTTTCTGGGCGTTGATCTTTTTCGCCAGCGCACCGCCCAGCACGGCGTTTGCCAGCGCTGCCCCCTGCCGCCCGTCTGCCGAGATCAGGTCCATGACCGCTTCGGCCTGGGTCAGACCCAGCTTGCCGTTCAAAAAGGCGCGGCGGGTGTACTCGCCGGGGGCGGCAGGCTGTGCACCGGCAGCAAGACAGGCTTCCACCAGCCGCCGCGCCACCGCATTTCCGCCGTGGCAGGAAAGCTCCACCACATCCTCGCCGGTATAGCTGTGAGGCGCGCGGAAAAACAGGGCAACGCCCTCGTCAAAGGCTTCTTCCCTGTCCACGAAATGCCCGAACAGCGCGGTGTAGCCCTTGGCCTCTTCCACTTTTTTTGCCGGGTTTGCCGGGTGGAACACCCGGGCCGCCACCTGATAGCTCTCCGCACCGGAGAGCCGCACCACGGCAATGCCGCCTGCCCCGGGGGGCGTTGCGATGGCGGCAATGGTCGATCCCTGCATACTGCATCCTTTCCGCGCACCTGCTTTTGCAGATGCGCTGCTTGTGTGTCCGGTGCGGCAGACCCGCCGCAGCGCACACTTTCTGATTTTACAGCTTATTTTACCACGTTTTTGCGCAAAAAGATACACCCGCCGCGCGGTTTTTCCACATCTTCCAAAATGTTTGTGGAAAAAGAGATTGAAAATGGCGGGTACTTTCTCTTTGTACTTAATACTTTAGTGCTAAACTTTACGGCTTGAACCCTCTCCGTCATCGCCTACGGCGATGCCACCTCCCCCGAAAGGGGGAGGTTTTGCTCTACTTACCGCCAGATGGCGAAAAGCTCCCCCTTCGGGGGAGCTGCTGAGCGCAGCGAAGCGGAGAGGGTTTACCCCGCGAGAAACTCCCCCAGTCATCTCGCTTTGCTCGATGCCAGATTCCCCTTTTTGTCGCTGCGCGACATCTTCCCCCGCTCCGGGGGAAGTCGTCTTCGGAGATGGGGCCTTTGGCATGGCGGCGAAGTTTTTGGCTAAAGTGCAAAACGTCCGGGCGCGCCAGAGGCTCCCTCCCAGAGGGAGCTGGCAAAACCGTCAGGTTTTGACTGAGGGAGTCAAGGGGCTGTTGCAAAAAGCAGCGTCCATATTTTTAACGGTAACATGCGATAATCTTTAAGAAATTTCACAAAAAACAAATTGAAAATTAGTTTAAACAGCGGTATACTGATGACAAGAAAGGCTTTCCATAGAAGGAGGAATCGACATGAAAAGAAAACTTTCTGCTGCACTGCTTACAATAGTACTGCTGTGTATGTGCTTCTGTGGCAGTGCATTTGCGGCTAAAAAACCGAGTATTGAAATTATAACAATGCAGGTCAACTGGGAAGATAATTATGTATGCGACCCGACAATTTATAGCCGCAATAATACGAACAAAACAATGAAATATGTTGATTTCTATGCAACTGCATACAATCGCGTCGGAGACCCTATTCCGGGCGTGGCGACAAAAAAATTAACAGTAGTTGGGCCAATAGAACCTTTTCGAGTGGCGAGAAATAATGGGGCACAGTTGTATATGGATCAGAATTTCTCAGATGATAGTCCGTTTAAATACTATACAGAGTCGGACTATGCCGTATCAATTGGAGAAGATGACGTTTTGACGAGGGTTTATTGTGATTCGTATGGGAATTTCTTTGTTATGCCAGATACAAACAACATTGACAGTTGTACATATCTGTCCGAAGATGAGGTTCAAAATGCAACATGTGACGGCGGATGCAGATTTGATAACGTAATGTGGACAAGCAATATTATCGACCACATTAATGTGGATTATGCGGTAGTTACTTATATGGATGGAAGTAGAGAAACTGTAAGAAATGCCGATAATGGCGCTCATCGGGGAATACGGTTGCAGAACCCGCCGTTTGTACAGCAGTTGGCACAGTACCAAGCAGTTTACAATTACAAGGATTATCTGAAACTGAACCCTGACCTTGCAGAGGTATTTGGGACAAATCAGAAAGCACTTTTTGAGCATTTTGTTACAAATGGCATGAAAGAGGGGCGGCAGGGAAATTATCAGTTCAACCTGGCTGCCTATAAGACAAATAACCCGGATCTTGTAGCAGCGTTTGGCAATAGTAATGTGAAATACTACGAACATTATATTTCTAACGGAAAGGCAGAAGGCAGAATTGCAAGCTAAGGCAATACCGCACAATGGCAATATAACCACAGAAGTGATATAATACAGATATGAACAAATAAATGAGTCTGTCGGCACTGAGCGATGAGTTGTCGCAGGTGCTGACAAAGAAACGCGAATTTCTAGCAGAGATAGACCGCATCGTACCGTGCTGAGCGCAGCGAAGCTGAGAGGGTTCAGCCCGCTGAAAACCTGTGCAGACTTTTCCCGCAGCGCTGCGCTTTCGCAGAAAGCGGCGCTGCAAATGCCGTTTTACTCCACGACCCCCTCCTGTGAAACCAAAAAAGCGCCCCGCATTTCCACCGGAAATGCGGGGCGCTTCATGGTTCTGTTTCGGGTTACAGTTTACAGCTCGATCTTGCCGAAGCTGAAATCTGCAAAATCGTCCACGCGCTCGGTGCGCTTGGGTGCTACGGGTGCTGCACTCTCGGCGTCGCGGGGGGCGTAGGTGCGCTCCGGCACACTGGACGGACGCGGGCCGCGGGGTGCACCGCTGCGGTTGCCACGGTAGCCGCCATTGCTGCGGCGCTCACCGCGATAACCGCCGTTGCGGTTGCCGCCGGGACGGCGGCCATTCCGGTTGCCGCCACGGCCACGGCGCTCGCCGTAGGTATTCTCGGTCTGAGCATCCGGTGCGGTGGAGTAGATGACCACGCGGCGGTCACGGCCCTCGCCCTTGCTCTCGCTGCGCACGCCCTCCATCTTGCTGATGGCAGAGTGGATGATGCGGCGCTCGTAGGGGTTCATGGGCTCCATGGCAAAGCTGCGGCCGGTCTTGCGTACCTTGGCGCCGATGCGCTGTGCCAGTGCAGTCAGGTCGCTCTCGCGCTTGTCGCGGTAACCTGCAACGTCCAGACCCAGCTTGATGTAATCGCCCTCCAGACGGTTTGCCACAAGGCTTGCCAGATAGGACAGGCTCTCCATGGTCTCGCCGCGGCGGCCGATGAGGGCACCCAGCTTTTCACCGTCCAGACGGATGATGGTGGCTTCGCCCTTCTGCACGGCGCTGAAGGTCACGTTCTCCACGCCCATCAGGGTGATGACCTCCCGCAGATAGTCCACGGCGGCCTTCACCTTGGCGTTCTCCTCGATGACGATGGGCACTTCCACCTCTTCTGCCTCCTCGGCAGCTTCGGCGGGCTGCTCGGCAGCAGATGCCTGCTCTGCGGCGGGAGCGGCAGGCTCTTCCACAGCAGCGGGAACTTCCTCTGCCACAGGAGCAGTCTCCTGCACGGGGGCGGCAGTCTCAACAGGCTGCTCTGCCACCGGCTCTACCGGCTTTGCGGGCACAGCGGCGGGGGCATCCGGCAGTTCCACGCTCACGCGCACCTTGGCGGGGGTGGTCTTTAAACCCAGAAAACCAGTCTTCTGGGGATATTCCAGCACTTCACGGCTGACATTCTCATCCTCAGCCTGAACACCCAGCAGGGCGCAGGCCTTGGCAAAGGCTTCGTCCACCGTCTTGCCGGTGGATTCCTGTGTACGGATCATAACCGTTTACCTCCCTTGTTACTGTTTATCCTGCTTGTCAAGCTCGCTCAGCGGCACGGTGCGCTCGTCCTTGTAGCGCTCGGCGTCCAGCTGACGGGCATACTCCAGCCGGCGCTTGTTCATCTCGCTGGCGGAAAGGTTCTTTTCCACGCTCTTGCCGGTCTTGGGGTCGGTCACCGTGATGGTGGTGTTCTTCACACCGCGCTTTTCCTGCTTGCGCTTGGCGGCGATCTCCGCTTCCACTTCCTTGCGCATCTTCTCGGGGTCGTAGAACTTGCGCATGACCTGAGTCTGTGCGGTCATGACGATGTTGGAAATGACGTAGTACAGAGAGAATGCCAGCGGGTAGGTAAAGCAGAAGAACAGGTACATCAGCGGCATCATATACATGGTCAGCTTCATGCTGCCCTGCATCTGCTGGCCGGAGGCCTTCATACTGATGTGGGTGGACAGGAACATGGTAATGACCGACAGCAGCGGCAGCACGATATCCAGAGAAAGCCCCAGCTTCGGGATGCGGGTCAGGTCGATGCCAAAGAAGTTCATGTGCTGGCTGAACTCGGTGATGGTAGCGATCTGCTGTGCGGTAAAGCAGCCCAGCACGCCGCTGTTGCCGGCAACCACCTCGGCGATGATGTTGGTATCGCGGGTGATGGCGGTAAAGGAGATACCGGCGGCGGTCATAGCCTCGCCTGCGCTGGCCAGTGCAGCGGCGCTGATGTGGAAAATACGCTCCAGCGGGTTATACACCACGCCGATAACACCGAACATGACAAGGAAATTCAGCAGCATGGGCATGCAGCCGGCCGTGGGCTTATAGCCAAAGTCCTGCTGCAGCTTCATCAGCTCTTCCTGCTGCTTTTCGGGCTTATTCTTGTACTTGGTCTGGATCTCCGCGATCATGGGCTGGAAAGCAGACATTTTCGCCATGCTCTTCTGCTGGCTGGTCTGCAGGGGGATCTTGACGATGTTGATGAGCAGGGTGAAGAGGATGATGTCCCAGCCGTAGTTCGGCAGCAGCTTGTAGATCCACTCCATGACATAGCCGAGAGGACCGCTCAGGATGTAAATAAAGTTCATACCTTTGTCCATTCTGCCCCGGCTGTGGCCCGGGACGCATTATTTTTTTATCGTAGGACACGCCGCCCACAGTGCAGCGCGTCATAAGAAGCGAAAACTTTATCCCCTATGCCGCTTTTCAAACAGCTTTGCAGGCTGTAAATTGCGGGCGGGGCTTTGCCAGCGGCCGGGCGGCGGCACGGGGTCGTAGCCCCACTTGCCCAGCGGATTGCACCGGGCAATGCGCCATGCGCCCAGCAAAATGCCTTTTACACAGCCGTGGGTCAGGATGGCCTGCATGGTGTAGTTGCTGCAGCTGGGCGAAAACCGGCAGCTGCGGCCGATCCATGGGCTGAGGGTATACTGGTAGATGCGGATGGGCACGCACAGCGCCCTGCGGCAGAGCATTTGCAGCCGGTTCACGCGCGGGACTCCGGCTTTTGTTTGCGGGCAGGGGGCACGGTGGCGGGCGGCTTTGCGTCCAGGCGCTTTGCCTTATCCGGCAGACCGGCTTGGGCAAACAGCTTTGCCACAACGCTGCTCAGCTGCCAGCTTTTCAGTTTGGGGGTCATGCCCCGGGCCACGAAGATCAGATCGTAGCCGCCGATATTGTAATCCAGATGCTCGTCAATCGCAGCTTTCATCACGCGGCGGGCGCGGTTGCGCTGCACGGCGTGGCCGATCTTTTTCGTGGCGGTCAGGCCCACCCGGGTGTTGCGGCCCCGGGTCTTGAGCACATACAGTACCAGTGCCGGGTTCACATAGGACTTGCCGCGGGCGTACACACGGCCAAACTCGCTGTTGCGGCGGATCGGACGATAACGCATAACGTCGGCACCTCCTTTCGTCCGGGTGCACATAGGTGCACTCTTTAGCCAGTATATCAAAAATTTTTGCAGTTTAAAAGCCCATCCGGGCATTTTTACGAAAAAACTTTTGACGGGTAAAAAAATAAGACCGCCAATGGGATATCAGCGGTCTTTTGTGCGCATATTCATTTCTGCGCCGGATCTCACCTGCAAGGCAGAGATCAGACAGTCAGGCTCTTGCGGCCCTTTGCACGGCGAGCATTGATGACCTTACGGCCGTTCTTGGTGCTCATGCGGGTCAGAAAGCCATGAACTTCCTTGCGCTGACGCTTCTTGGGCTGAAAAGTTCTCTTCATGGTTGTATCCTCCGTAAAAACTTATCCCCGGTATGGGGTCTTGATCGGTCCCAGATTGGGGACAGGCTTGCAATTCAACAGTATATCGCATAGTATGACGTTCTGTCAAGCATTTTTTGCAGTTTTCTGCAAACTTTTTTCTGATTTTTCTGTTAAAAGCTTTTCAACTTTTTCACCATTTTGCTGTGGAAAACTTTTTTCTACCAGATATTGTGGTCTTTTTGGCATTTTTCCACAAGGCTGCTGTACCATCTTATCTTATGTATTATAAATTACATTATAGTAATATAGACGCAGGGAGATTTTTGTGGTATACTAACGTGGTATCAGCAGCATTGTTGAAAACTTCGACCGATTCAATGGAGTGGATGTTTTATGGATTCTTTCAAGGACGTTTTAGAAGCGGCCCAGATGTACTGCAAGGCGCAGATGGCCGAGCCAACGTACAATCTCTATATCGACGGGTTGGAGCCCATCAGCTTTGAGGACTCCAGCCATATCACCCTGTCGGTGCGCAACGATTTTATCTGCAAGATCGTCACCGACCGGTACCTTGGCCTGCTCAAGGAGGCCTTCAAGTCCGTGCTGGGCTTTGATGTGGACATCACCCTTGTGGTGCCCAGCACCCCGCCCCACGAAGTAGTGCTGGCCCAGCAGTACGAGGCAAACCCCGCCTCCCCGCAGGGCAACTACGAGTTCACCTTCGAAAACTTCATCAAGGGGCCGTCCAACCAGTTTGCGTTTGCTGCTGCGCAGGCTGTGGCGGCAAACCCCTCCGGGGCCTATAACCCCCTGTTCATCTACGGCGGCTCCGGTCTGGGCAAGACCCATCTGCTGACCGCCATTCAGACCGAGATCAAGCGCACCCACCCCGATTTCGTCATCATGTATGTCACCTGTGAGCAGTTCACCAACGAACTGATCGCCGCCATCCGCGCCGGCAGCACCGAGGACTTCCGCATGAAGTACCGCGTGGCAGACCTGCTGCTGGTAGACGATATCCAGTTCATCGCGGGCAAGGAGTCCACGCAGGAAGAGTTCTTCCACACCTTCAACTCCCTGCATGACGCCCACAAGCAGATCGTCATCGCTTCCGATCGCCCCGCCAAGGAGATCAAGAGCCTGGAAGAGCGTCTGCGCACCCGCTTTGAGTGGGGTCTGACCGCCGATGTGCAGCCGCCGGATTTTGAGACCCGCGTTGCCATCGTGAAGCGCAAGGCAGAGCTGCTGCATCTGGACCTGCCCGAGGACGTGGCAGAGTTCATTGCCAACCACCTGAAAAACAACATCCGCCAGCTGGAGGGCGCAGTGAAAAAGCTGAACGCCTATTATATGCTGGAGGGCATCCAGCCGGTAATCAGCGTGGCGCAGAACGCCATCAAGGATATCCTCAACGAGACCCAGCCGGTACCGGTGACCATCGAAAAGATCATCGGCGAGGTGTCCCGCACCTTCAACGTGTCCCCTGCCGACATCCGGGGCACCAAACGCAACGCCAACGTGGCTTCCGCCCGGCGCGTTGCCATCTATATCCTGCGGGAAGTCACCGGCATGAGCATGGAGGAGATCGGGCGGGAATTCTCCGGCCGCGACCACTCTACCATCGTCTACTCCCTCAAGACCATGGAACGGGACATGAAGAACGACCAGCACCTGCGGGAGACCGTGAGCGATATCATCAAAAACGTGAAGGCCTAAACCGGGGAAAACCGGGCAAAAGTCATACTCATTTCAGGGTGTGACCCCAAAATATGGGGAGAAAACGGAACAAAAAGGGGAAAATAAGCCTATATCTTGTGGCAAAAAGGCGAAGCTTTCCACACTTTCCACTTAGTTTTCAACATTTAACATCAGTTCTTCACATCGGCTGTGGAAAGAAACACCGTTCCCCACCTTTCAACATTTCCTTCACGAGCCTTCCACATCCCGGTGGAAAGCCAAAGCCCCGCTTCCCGGCAAGACATTTCCGGGTTTTCAACATCTTCCCCACCCCCTACTACGGTTACTACAACAAGTTCAATATATTACTGCCTTCCGGCAGCAGCCCAAAGGGCAGGGATCAAGCCGGAAGTGTGAAAAAAGGAGAGATACTGTTTTGAACATCGTCTGCGATAAAACACTGCTCAGTGCAGCCATCGACGGCGTTTCCAAAGCTGTCACCATGCGCTCGTCCATCCCGGTGCTGGAGGGCATTCTGCTGAAGGCCGAGGGCTTTCAGCTCACCCTGACCGGCTACGATCTGGAAATGGGCATCGTGACCACCATCGAAGCCAACATCAAAGAACCCGGTGAGATCGTGCTGAATGCAAAACTGCTCAGCAGCATGATCAGCCGGATGCCGGCAGGTCAGATCAGCATCGTAGCGGCGGATAACGGCAAGACCACCATCCAGAGCGGCGTGGCACAGTTCGAGATCCAGTCCATGCCGGCTACCGATTTCCCGGATCTGCCCAACACCGGCGCGGAGCAGACTCTGACCATCAAGACCGGCGTGCTGCGGGATATGATCGACCGCACCCTGTACGCCGTCAGTCAGGACGAGAAAAAACCCGCCCACACCGGCGAACTGTTCGAGATCGAGCTGGACAAGCTGACCATAGTGGCGCTGGACGGCTATCGTCTGGCCATCGTGGAGCGGCCCATCACTGCCGTGAAGGATATCCGCATCATCGTGCCCAGCAAGACCATGACCGAGGTGTCCCACCTGCTGGCCAACGATGACGAGGAGGATGTGCACATCAGTGCCAACCGCCGCTATGTGGTGTTCACCACCGCCGGTTACACCATCATGAGCCGCCTGATCGAGGGCGAATTCCTGAATTACCGCAACGTCATCCCCGCCGGAAGCCGCACCCGGGTGACCATCGACACCAAGGACTTCATCTCCACCATCGAGCGTGCCTCTCTGATTATTACAGAGCGTTTAAAAAATCCCCTCCGCATCTCCTTTACAGAGGGTAAAGTTGTGGTGCGCTGCCAGACAAACCTCGGCCGCGTGGTGGACGAGTTCAGCGCCGCCTGTGAGGGCGACGAGGTAGAGATCGGCTTCAATAACCGCTATCTGCTGGACGCTTTGCGCAACGCCCGCACCGAGCAGGTGCGCATGGAGATCAGCGGCCCGTTGAGCCCGGTGAAGGTGCTGCCGGTAGAGGGCAACGACTTTTTGTATCTGGTACTGCCGGTACGCTTTAAAAACGACTAAGGAGCGCGTTTTATGCAGAAGATTCTCATTCATACCGAGTTTATCAAGCTGGATGCCCTGCTCAAATTTGCCGGTCTGTGCGAGACCGGCGGCGAAGCCAAGGAGCTGGTGCAGGGCGGTGCCGTGAAGGTGAACGGCGAGGTGTGCACCATGCGGGGCAAAAAGTGCCGCGCCGGAGACGTCATCGAGCTGGACGGGCAGAGCGTAGAGATCGGGCAGGGTCAGTAAATGCGTCTGCTTTCGCTGGAAGTACAGAACTATCGCAATATTTGTGCGGCACGGCTGGAGCCCGGCCGGGAGCTTACCGTCATCTGCGGCAACAACGGTCAGGGTAAAACGAACCTTCTGGAAGCTATCTGGCTGCTGACCGGCGGCAAAAGCTTCCGGGGCGGCAAGGACGCCGAGCTTGTGCGCCGGGGAGAAGCATTTGCGGTGCTGGAGGCTGACACCCAGCGGGACCGGCCGGAGGGCTGTGAGCCTGCCGAGCCTGCCCACATCCGCATGACCGTGGGCACCCCGGAGGCCGCAAAGCCCGGCCGCTATGCGGCGGTGAACGGCGCAGCGCCCAAGCGGGCGGCGGCACTGGCGGGCAGCTTTCCGGCGGTGGTGTTCGACCCCGGGCACCTGAGCCTTGTCAAGGGGGCTCCGGAAGGGCGGCGCAAATTTCTGGACGCTGCGCTGTGCCAGCTGTACCCCGGGTATCTGGCCAGCTACCGCCGCTATGTGCGGGTTTTGCAACAAAAAAATGCGCTGCTGCGCCACTCCGCAAACGGGCAGGAACGCCCCTACGCGGAAAAGCGCACCCTGCTGGAGGTGCTCAACACCGAGCTTGCCGCGCAGGGTGAGGCTTTGCAGCAGCGGCGGCGGGAGTATCTGAAACTGCTGGCTCCCCGCGCCTGTGCCAACTACGCGGAGCTTTCCCACGGGGCAGAGCGGATGAGCATCCGCTATGCCGCCCAGTTTGCGCCGGGCGGGCTTGCCGAGTTGCTGCGTCAGCGGCAGGAGGAGGAGCTGCGCGCCGGGCAGAGCCTGTGCGGCATCCACCGCGAGGACTTGGAGCTGCTGCTGGACGACCAGCCTGCCCGGGTGTATGCCAGTCAGGGACAGCAGCGCAGCGTGGTGCTGAGCCTGAAAATGGCGGAAGCCGCGGCGGCGGCGCAGATCACCGGGGAGCACCCGGTACTGCTGCTGGATGATGTGCTGAGCGAGCTGGACGAAGGGCGCAAGCAGTATCTGCTCACCTGCATGAAGGAAAAGCAGACCTTTGTGACCAGCTGCGATGATACGGACTTTTTAAAGACCGACGGCGAGGTGTACCGCATGGACGGCGGGGTGCTGAGCCGGGTCCGACAGCATGGATAAATGTTGTAAACGATGTTGCATAAAAGCTGCATTTTCGCAGACTTTATGCAAACAAAAGACACGGGAGAAAATACAGTATGTATATTCATCTGGGGCGGGACTATGTCCTGAACGACCGTGATATCATTGGCATCTTTGATCTGGAAACCACCACCACCTCCCCCCGGGGGCGGGAGTTTTTGAACTACGCCCAGAAGAATGGGGCGGTGGTCAGCCTTTCGGACGAGCTGCCCCAGTGCTATGTGCTGGCAGACGGAGGGCTGGTGGATGCGGTGTATCTTTCGGAGCTGTCCAGCGCCGCCATGCGCCGCAGAGCGCAAAAGATGGTGGAGTGAAATTTGCGGAAAATGGGCGGAAGATCCACAGAAAAAAGAGGGATGGGAAAGCCCCGGAACTGCCCGGAAAGCCGCACCGTGCCAGCCGGAACGCCCTCTGCGGGCAGCGCGTGAAAACACAACAAAACGGCGAGAAAAAAGTACACCATGGTGTACCGGTTCCCGCTTTGCTATAATTTGAAAAAACAAACGCAAAAATGAACAAAAGGGAGAAAGGATATGGCAGAAGAAATCATTACCAGTACAAATGCCGATACCGTAACCGACCACGAGTATAACGCCAGCGAGATCCAGGTGCTGAAGGGTCTGGAGGCGGTGCGCAAGCGCCCGGGTATGTATATCGGCTCCACCGGTGAGCGCGGTCTGCATCATCTGGTGTACGAGATCGTGGACAACGCCATTGATGAGGCGCTGGCCGGCTACTGCGACCACATCGAGGTCAAGATCCTGAAGGACAATATCATTCAGGTCACCGATAACGGCCGCGGCATCCCCGTGGACATTCAGGCCGATACCGGTCTGCCCGCCG
>OGON01001340.1_pt1 | contig 17215 bp, 13 predicted proteins | sample 1552671 | NCBI WGS metagenome assembly OGON01 (sample SAMEA2580136, study PRJEB22360) | human gut metagenome | biome: human gut; feature: human-associated habitat; material: faeces | place: Denmark | collected 2008/2010 | reverse complement strand
TCTCTGCCTCCCGCCCGACGGGGGGGGTTGTTTTCATCATCGCTGCCGATAAAGGCCTGCTGTATCTTCAGAATCTCGGTATAACTCCGAATTTAGTTATAGGCGATTTCGATTCCCTCGGGCACACTCCGAACGGGCGGAATATTATCGTCCTGCCCTGCGAAAAGAACGATACCGATATGGGCGCGGCGGTCGCAGAGGGCGTGATGCGCGGATATAAAAATTTCATTCTCTACGGTGCATCGGGCGGCAGAGCCGACCATACTCTTGCGAATATCCAGCTCATCTCGTCGCTGTCGAGGCGCGGAATGACTGCGATTATCGACGCGCGCGAAACTTCGTTCACTTCGATAACAAACGGCAGAATTCTTTTTGACGAGACCGCAAATGGCATGGTCTCCGTGTTCTCCCATTCGGATATCTCATCGGGTGTCACTATAAGCGGGCTCAAATATGAGCTCAAAAACGGCATCTTGAAGAACACATATGCCCTCGGCGTCAGCAATGAATTTGTCGGTAAAATGAGCGAAATATCAGTCGCTCAGGGAACGCTGACGGTCGTTTATCCGAGCAGCGCAGAGCCCTCTTTTTTCAGATTTTGAGCCGCGCGAAAAGATGTTTTTGAACCAAATAATATCCTGCGCCGAGATGCTGCCCGTGAGCATCAGCAGAAGAATATACACCGCCGCGTTGACAGTTATTATGATTGTCAGCGCGGCTTTTCCGCTGCCCTGTGCCGAGGAGAGCAGCAGCCCCGCGAGAAACGAAGCCGTCACGCAGACGGCGGGCTTTATTATCGAATCCATGATATTTATTTCGAGCGTGCAAACTTTTGAAAGCCTGTGTATGCTCAGCGAAAAGTTCACTATCTCGCTGATAAAAAGTATCGCGACATAGCCCTTTACGGAATATTTCGGGATGAGTATCAGCACGAGCACGACGCACATCGCGGAGTCGATTATATTATATCTCATTGAATATACCTGCTGGTCGAGCCCTTTGAGTATTCCGTCAACCGTCGTGTCGGTGTACATTATCGGCAGCAGCGGCGCGAGCACGCGCAGATATTCCGCGCATTGCCCGTCCCCGTAGATGCACTGCGACAGCCCCTCGGAAAAAATGAACATTATTCCCGCCGTGCCCATCGAAAACAGCACGGTTATTTTTATTGCCCGCGCCGCCATGCTGTCTATCCTGTTTCTGTTGCCGTGCGCCGCACATTCGGCAAATTCAGGCACGAGCATGCTCGCGAGAGCTGTCATTATGGCGGCGGGGTAGAGGATAACCGGCAGAGCCATGCCGTGAATGACTCCGTAGAGCGTCATCGCGCCGCCCGCGCTCTGCCCCGATTTGCGAAAGCCCACGGGAATCAGCAGGTGTTCTATCGTCAGCAGCACCGAGCGCGCGCACGATCCGGCGGCGTCCGGGAGCGCAATGCGCAGCAGAGCCCGAAGCCCGCCGGGCGTTTTTTCTTTCGGCTTTTGGTGCTTCGTTGACTTGTAGAGCAAAAAGGCGCATAGCAGCGAGCTTATCTGCGATATCGTTATGCCGAGCGCCACCGCGTCGCAGGCGTACTCCGCGCCCTTTGCCGCCCAGAATCTGAGCATCAGAACAGAGACCGCTATTTTTACTGCCTGCTCGAATATCTGCACCGCCGCGTATTTGAGCACCGTGCGCCGCGCCGTGAAATATCCGCTGAACGCACAGCCGACCGATGCCGCTGGGAGGCTCAGCGCGAGTATGCGAAGCGACGACGCCGTGCGTATGTCGCCGAGCCACAATTTTGCTATCAGCTCCGCGCCGAACCATACGGCGGCGAGCATCATGCACCCGACCGTCAGCCCGTAGAGCGCGCACCGCCGCATTATCCATGCGCCCTGACCGGCATTTTTTCCGGAATCTTCGACCGTGAGCCGCGTCGATGCGAGCGGCAGACCCGCAAACGAAAATGTCAGCGCCATCGCGTATACATCCGTGACGAGTGAAAAAAGCCCTATTCCCGCCGCGCCCAGCCGACCGGTCAGATATACATTGAACGCAACGCCGACCGTGCGCATGAGAAACGATGTCGCGGCGAGTGTCAGCGTGTTTATGAGAAGCCGTTTCGTGTTCTTCATTTTTGCCTCCGGAGAAGTCAAAAAGCGTTAAATCTCTTGACAAAAACGCTTCTGAATGTGATAATATAGAGTAATTCATCGGAAAAGAGGGAATCCCCAAAAAAGGCGTATGCAGTGCTGAGTACCGCATCGCCGCCGATTTCTGAAATGTAAAATCAACGCTGCTCCTCCGGCGCGGAGCAATCAGCGTTCATGTAAAATCTATTCGCCGGAGAAATGGATTATGTTATGGCAAAGGAACTCGCAAAACAGTATGATCCGAAGGAAGTGGAGGACAGAACCTATAAATTCTGGCTCGACGGCAATTTCTTCCACGCCGTACCCGACCCGGAGAAGAAACCCTATACTATAGTTATTCCCCCTCCGAACATCACGGGTCAGCTCCATATGGGTCATGCTCTTGACAATACTCTTCAGGATATACTTATCCGCTACCACCGCATGCAGGGTTATGATACCCTCTGGCTGCCCGGCACCGACCACGCTTCTATCGCCACCGAGGCGAAGATAGTCGAGGCTATGGCAAAGGAAGGGCTTACAAAGGACGATGTCGGCCGTGAAGGCTTCCTCGAGCGCGCATGGGCGTGGAAAGAGAAGTTCGGCGGCAGAATAATCGAACAGCTCAAGAAGATGGGCTCGTCCTGCGACTGGGAGCGCGAGCGCTTCACCCTCGACGAGGGCTGCAACGAGGCTGTCAATGAGGTTTTCTGCAACCTCTATGAAAAGGGACTCATTTACAGGGGCGAGAGAATAATCAACTGGTGTCCCCATTGCCTGACTTCGATTTCCGACGCCGAGGTCGAATATGAGGACCAGGCGGGTCATTTCTGGCATCTTCGCTATCCTTTCAAGGACGGGAGCGGCTATCTTGAGCTTGCAACGACCCGACCCGAGACCCTGCTCGGCGATACCGCTGTCGCCGTCAACCCCAATGATGAAAGATATAAGGATATCGTCGGCAAGACGCTCATCCTGCCCATAGTCCACCGCGAGATACCCGTTGTCGCCGATGATTATGTCGAGATAGACTTCGGTACCGGTGTCGTTAAGATAACCCCCGCGCATGACCCGAACGACTTCGAGGTCGGTCTGCGCCATAACCTGCCCGTTATCAATGTCCTGACCGATGACGCAAAGATAGTCGACGACTATCCGAAATACGCCGGCATGGACAGATACGAGGCGAGAAAAGCTATCGTCAAGGATCTTGAAGAGGAGGGCGCTCTCGTCAAGGTCGAGGATTATAACCACAATGTCGGCACCTGCTACCGCTGCTCGACTACCGTTGAGCCCCGCGTTTCAAAGCAGTGGTTCGTCAGCATGAAGCCCCTCGCAGGTCCCGCTATCGACGCTGTCAAGAACGGCGAGACAAAGTTCGTGCCGAAGCGCTTCGAGAAAGTCTATTTCCATTGGCTCGAGAATATCCGCGACTGGTGCATCTCCCGCCAGCTCTGGTGGGGTCACCGCATCCCCGCGTGGTATTGCGACGATTGCGGCGAGATAACCGTTGCAAGAACCGCTCCCGACAAGTGCTCGAAGTGCGGCAGCACCCATATTCATCAGGATCCCGATACGCTCGACACTTGGTTCTCCTCGGCTCTCTGGCCGTTCTCGACCCTCGGCTGGCCGAATACCGACAGCGAGGATTTCAAGCGCTATTATCCCACCAACACCCTTGTCACAGGTTACGATATAATCCCGTTCTGGGTCATGAGAATGATGTTCTCCGGCATCGAGCAGACCGGTCAGGTTCCGTTCGATACCGTCCTCATCCACGGACTCGTCCGCGATGAGCTGGGCAGAAAGATGTCGAAGTCGCTCGGCAACGGCATCGATCCGCTCGAGGTCATTGACAAGTACGGCGCGGACGCTCTGCGCTTCACCCTTGCCAACGGCAACAGCCCCGGAAACGACATGAGATATTCCGACAAAAAGGTCGAAGCGAGCCGCAACTTTGCAAACAAGCTCTGGAACGCCGCGCGCTTTATCCTCATGAACCTCGACGGCTCCGAAGAAGCGGGTCTGCCCGATGAGCTTGCGCTTGAGGATAAGTGGGTGCTCAGCCTCTATAACGACCTCGTCAAAGAGGTTACGGACAATCTCGAGAGATTCGAGCTCGGCATCGCCGTTCAGAAGCTCTATGATTTCATCTGGGATGTTTTCTGCGACTGGTATATCGAGCTTGCGAAGATTCGCCTGCAAAAGGGCGGCGAGCCCGCACAGTGCGCAAAGCGCGTGCTCATATATGTCATGTCCAATGTTTTGAAGCTTCTCCATCCGTTCATGCCGTTCGTGACCGAGGAGATCTGGCAGTCCCTGCCGCATGAGGGCGCGAGCATAATGGTCTCCGATTGGCCGCAGTATTCCGACGCTCTGAACTTCAGCGCAGAGGAAGAGCAGATGAACATGATTATGGACGCGGTCAGGGCGATAAGAAACCGCCGCGCCGAGATGAACGTTCCTCATTCAAAGAGAGCGAAAATATATATCAGCACCTCCTATGTCGATACCTTCAGACTTTCCGGCGAGTTCATGCAGAAGCTCGCGGGCGCGTCCGAGGTCGAGGTTGAGGACGGCATCGAGATAGACGGCGCAGTCTGCATCGTCACCGACGCCGCAAAGATATATATCCCCATGGGCGACCTCGTCGATTTCGAGGCCGAGCGCGCAAGACTCAACAAAGAGCTCGCCTCCGCTCAGAAGCAGCTCGACGGCATCAACGCCAAGCTCTCCAACGAGAACTTCGTCTCCAAAGCTCCCGCGCCGGTCGTTGAGGCTCAGCGCGAAGCGGCGAGAAAGCTGAATGAGAAGATAGCAATGCTCAACGACAGCCTCTCCAAAATCGCCAATGCGTAATTTCGTGTGATACTGCGTTGTGAGAACCATGCGAACTCAGTCACGCACCCGCGTGCGCTCCCTCGTTCGCAGAACCCCACGCCTTGCTCTGCACAATTTCTCGCAGTTCGGGAAGACGGCTCATAATTTCGCGTGATACCGCGTTGTGAGAACCGTGCGAATTCGGCGTTTATTGCGCTTGTGCATATTCTCTCATAAAAACTAACCTGCAAAGGACGGGCATGTCCCGTCCTTTGATGCTTTACGGAGGAAAACTGATGACACCAACCGAAGCAATCGAATATATCCATTCGCGCCTGACCTTTGGCATACACCCGGGTATGGAGCGTATCAGGGCGCTCTGCGCCGCGCTCGGCAACCCGCAGGATGAGCTTCGCTTCATCCATGTCGCCGGGACGAACGGCAAAGGCTCGACGAGCACCATGATATCCTGTATGCTCTCTGCCGCCGGGTACAGAACCGGGCTGTTCACTTCGCCATATGTCATCGATTTCCGCGAGCGCATGCAAATTGACGGCGAGATGATTCCGCCGGAGGAGCTCGCCACGGCCGTTGAGCGCGTTAAATTAGCGTGCGACGAACTCGACAAACGTGGAATTGTCGCGACCGAGTTTGAGACCCTGACCGCCGCCGCGTTTCTCTGGTATAAAGAGCGAAAATGCGATGTCGTCGTGCTCGAGGTCGGACTCGGCGGGCTGCTCGATTCAACGAATATTATAAAAACATCGCTCGTCTCCGTAATAACCTCGATTTCCATGGATCACACCGCGATACTCGGCAATACAATAGCTGAAATAGCCGCGCAGAAATGCGGAATAATCAAGCCGCGCGGCGTAACGGTCATGTATCCTGAGCAGTCTGCTGATGCACGCCGTGTTATAGAAGAAACCGCTCAGCGCGAAAAAAATAAGCTCGCAGTGCCGGATATGACCGCCTGCCGTGTTGTTGATGAGACGATACGCGGCACGGATATAGTCTACGGCTCGCTGAATCTCCGCATACCGTTCGCGGGCGACCATATGATAAAAAATGCGCTGACGGCCGTCACCGCCGTTCGCGAATGCGGCTTGAATGTCAGCGGTGAAGCGATAGAGCAGGGAATGAAAAACGCCGTGATGCCCGCGCGAATGGAGCTTATCGGCGAAAATATTATTCTTGACGGCGGTCACAACGAGGGCTGTGCCTCGGCGCTTAAAGCGTTTCTGGAGCGCTTCACAAGCGGCAGACGCGTTGCCGTGTGTGCGCTCATGGGCGATAAGGACTGCGACACATATCTGCGCCTGACCGCGCCGCTGTTTGAAAAAATGTATCTGACAGCTCCGGACAATCCGCGCAGCATGAATCCCGAAGCCCTGAGCAAGCTTGCCAATAAATATTGCGCCGACTGCACGCCTGTGTCCGACCCGACAGAAGCCTGCCGCATGGCAATAAATGACATAAAGCAAAACGGCGGAACGCTCGTTACTTGCGGTTCGTTCTATCTCGCGGGCGAGGTTCGCGGTTATCTTTTGGAAAATAAAAATATTTAACCCGCCGCATTTCGGCAGGATTTTCAAACGGGATGGATTATTATCTTTGATGATAATAGTCCGTCCTGTTTTTTTATTTTGTACAAGCCATGTCCGATTTTTGATCATATCAAAATGGCCCTCCGCACAGAGTCGACCAACGGCGGCACAGATTTTTCATAAGATTTGCTGCAATTAAAAATTGTGCACGGTTCGTAGGGACAGCCCTTGCGGCTGTCCGATATCCCCAGCCGATACAAAATTTTAAATGTACTGATATCGTCAACAAAAAATTCAAACAAATCCGAGAATAATCCTACTCATCCCGGACAAACTGTTAATTGATAATCACCCCAAAGGAGGAAAAAACATGGGTGTTGAAATAATCTCAAATCCGCTCAGCGTCAGCGTGCTGCTCTCAGGCGAGATAGACCACCATACCGCCGCCGCAATGCGCGCGGATATCGATGCCGCCGCCGCGGCTCAGCAGCCGAAGATACTGCGCCTCGACTTCGCCGATGTCACTTTTATGGACAGTTCCGCCGTCGGTCTTGTCATGGGTCGCTATAGGCTTCTGCAGGGCTGGCAGGGGAAGCTCGAGGTCACGAATCTCAGCGAGCGCAATTATAAAATGATGCGCCTTGCGGGTATGCAGGCGCTGTGTACGCTGTCGCAGAAAAGGAACAAGGAGGATAAACATGAATAGAAAAAAGCCTGTCGATCAGATGAGCCTGAAAATAGAGAGCCGCTCCGTCAACGAGAGCTTCGCACGCGTCGCAGTCTCGGCGTTTGCGGCTCAGCAGGATCCGACGGTCGAAGAAATATCGGATATTAAAACCGCCGTCAGCGAGGCGGTCACAAACTGTATCGTCCACGCCTATCCCGCGAGCGTGGGGGAGATATACATATGGGTCGGGCTGTTTGACGACGGACTCGTCCGCATCAGAATAAGGGATCGCGGGTGCGGCATAATCGATGTGCGCCAGGCGATGGAACCGCTGTTTACGACCCTCGGCGGCGAGCGTGCGGGCTTGGGATTCGCCGTCATGGAGAGCTTTATGGACAAAGTGCGCGTGCGCTCCGTTCCGGGCAAGGGGACGAGCGTCACCATGGATAAATTTATAAAAGGACGCGGCGATGGACAGGGCTGAACGCAATGAACTTGTTGAAAAGAATATCGGTCTTGTCCATGCCTGCGCCAACAAATTCCGCGGCAAGGGTGCGGAGTATGACGACCTGTTTCAGGCGGGGTGCGTCGGGATTATAAAAGCCGCCGAGAACTTCGACCCGAAGCGCGGATTCTCGTTTTCGACTTATGCCGTGCCGGTCATTCTCGGCGAGATAAAGCGCATTTTCCGCGACGGTGGCAGCGTAAAGGTCGGGCGTGCGCTCAAGGAAAAGGCGCGCGCCGCGATGCGCGAAAAGGAGGCGCTGACTGCCGAGCTCGGCTGCGAGCCTACAGTAGGCCAGCTGGCGCAGCGCCTCGGCAGCGACGTTGCTCAGACGGCGCAGCTGCTAAATGCCGCAATGCCCGCCGTGTCGCTGACCGCCTGCACGGACGACGGCGAGGGGCAGATAGACCTGCCCGTCGAGTCGCCTGAGAACGCCGCCTCGGAGCTTATCGCCCTGCGCGAGGTCATCGCTCTGCTTGATGACCGCGACCGCGAGATGATAAGCCTGCGCTATTATCGCGGGATGACTCAGAGCCGAACCGCCGAACTGCTCGGAATGTCTCAGGTGCAGGTGTCACGGCGCGAAAAAGCCGTGCTTGCGCTCCTGCGGCGCAACCTGTCCGCCTGATTTTCTTGACAATTTTCTCCGATGTGATAAACTTAGTTAGACTGATTTTCGGAGGAATAAAAATGAAAAAGATGATTCCCAACGGCGTCTATCCGACCATGATAACGCCGTTCACAAAGGACAATAAGATAGATTATGCGGCTGTCGAAGCGCTTATAAACTGGTACGCCGGGAAGAAGGTCGACGGAATTTTCGCCATCTGCCAGTCGAGCGAGATATTCTTTCTCTCGTTTGAAGAGCGACTCGAGCTCCTGCATTTTGTTATGCAGCATACGCCGAAAAATATCTCAATAGTCGCGTCCGGTCATGTCGCGGATGATCTCGACACTCAGATAGAAGAGGCAAAGGCTTTCATAGACGAGGGGATAGACGCCTATGTGTTCATTTCGAACAGATTTGCATCAGCCGATGAGGACGACAGCGTGTTCCTCAAAAATATCGACAGGGCTGTCGAGTCCGTCGGCGATGTCAACTTCGGCATCTATGAGTGTCCCTATCCCTATAAGCGCATTATGACCCCCGAGGTGCTCAAAAAGCTCGCCGAGTCCGGCAGATTCACTTTTCTCAAAGACACCTGCTGCGACCCCGGTATGATAAACGAAAAGCTCAGAGCCGTTGACGGCATGGGACTCAAGATATTCAACGCCAACTCCGCGAGCCTGCTCGAAACGCTGAAAATGGGCTGCGCCGGATTCTCGGGCGTTATGGCGAATTTCCACCCGGAGATATATTCGTGGCTGTGCAAAAACTTTGAAAAAGAGCCGGAAAAGGCGAAGAAAGTCCAGACTTTTCTCGGCTTTGCCTCTCTCGCCGAGTGCCAGCTCTATCCCGTCAACGCAAAATATTATCTCTCCCTCGAGGGCGTGCCCATGGGTTATGACTGCCGCTCGAAGGACGCCTCGGCGTTCACTCTCAGCCGCCGCATGGAGATAGATCAGATGCGCGAGCTGACTGAACAGTTCAAGAGAGACATGGGTATAGAGTGATGCCGGAGCTTGGATTTCAATATGAGCTTTCGCGCTCCGACCGCAGGACGCTGAGCATAAAAATATCGCGCGATGCAAAGGTTCTGGTCTATGCGCCGCGCCGCATGAGCCTCAAGCATATCGAAGATTTTCTCTTCGAAAAGCGCGCGTGGGTGCTCAAAAATCTCGCAAAGGTGCAGGAGCGCAAAGACATTTCCGATTCGTTCGTCCCGGGAGGGGAGTCGGGACTTCTCCTGCTCGGGCGCGAGTATCCGCTGATAAAAGTTCCTGGGAAACGCGCAGGTTTTGACGGCAGCAACTTTTTCGTCCCCGACGGGCTCTCGGCGGAGGATACGGCGGCAGCGCTCAAGGAAGTCTACCGCTCGCTCGCCAAAAACTATCTCGTCCGCAGGACATATGAGCTCGCAGATCAGTTCGGCGAAACGGTCGCTTCGGTCAAGATAAATTCCGCGAGAACGCGCTGGGGTTCATGCACCTCAAAGGGGAATATAAACCTCTCGCTGTTTCTCGTCATGGCGCCTGAGGACGCGGTCGATTATTGCATTATCCATGAGCTTTCGCATCTTAAACACATGGATCATTCGGCGGCGTTCTGGCGGCTTGTCGGTTCGCGGTGCCCGGATTATGAAAAACGCAAAGAGGAGCTGAGAGTTTTAAATCTCCGCCTCATGCGCGAAAAATGGTGAAAAGACGGCTGTGATCGGGCAATATATTTGCTCCGACCGCAGCCGTTTTTATTTTTGAAAACCGATTGACAACGGGAACAAATTCCATATATAATTGTCTTGTAAACGGCGCGTTCGGAGAATAACCGCCGACAAAAACAATGAAAAAGGGATGGTCATGTGGCAAAAATAATTTCATTTATCGTATCTGTAATTATGTTCTGCTTCCCCGCGCTCAACATTCCGCACGTCAAGGTTGACGATACGAAGTTCAACACCGAGTATGCCAACGTTTTCGTTCACGGTCTTGCGGGCTGGGGCAGCTACACCTGGTATAACGATTTCCTGCCCTATTGGGGCATGTTCGGCGGCGATCTGATGCAATATCTCAACGCCCGCGGCTTCGAGTGCTATTCTGCAGCGGTCGATCCCACGGGAAGCGCTTGGGACAGAGCCTGCGAGCTCTACGCCCAGCTGACCGGCACCGTCACCGACTACGGCGAGGAGCATTCAAAGCGCTGCCGCCACGACAGGTACGGCGAGGATTATTCCTCCGATCCGCTTATCGATGAGTGGAGCGCCGAGGATAAGATAAATCTTCTCGGTCATTCATTCGGCGGCGCGACCGTCAGACTTCTGGCTGAACTTATGGCAAACGGCAGCGAGGCCGAGCGCAAGGCTTCGGGCAGCGATGTCTCCGACCTGTTCACGGGAGGAAAGGCGGATTGGATATATTCCGTCACAGCGCTCGCCGCTCCGCATAACGGCACGACCGCCTATCTCGTGCGCGACGCTATAATCAAAGATGTCAACGCCACCGCCGAAGAGCGCGCGGTTGTCGCCATGCTCACCGTTGCCACCGCTCCGCATCTCGACAGAGCACTTTCGGACAGCGCGGAGTACGATATGGACATCGACCACGCTCTCGCGATGAACGAGAATATCTCGACGCTCAAAAATGTCTATTATTTCTCCTATCCGTGCAGCGCGACCGAGCGTAATGCGGACGGCACTTATAGCCCGGTTGACGGCAATATAGATAAGTTATTCAGAGCGTGTGCAGTCAGAATGGGCAAGTTCACCTGCACCACCAAGGGCGGCTATGTCGTCGACGAAAAGTGGTTCGAGAACGACGGACTCGTCAACAAAATCTCCGCCCTCGCTCCGTTCAATGCGCCCTCTGCCGTTTACAGCGGCGGCGAAGTCGCAATGGGCGTTTGGAACATCATGCCGACATTCAGCGGCGACCACCTCTCGATAAATGGCGGCCTGTTTGTCAACCACAATGTCCGCGTGTTCTATGTTGATCTGCTCTCGATGATAAACGAGCTGTAATATAAAACTCCCCATAGCTTGCAGGGGAGCGCGAAATAGAAATCCTACCCACGGTTTCCCCTTGGGTAGGATTTTTGTTATTTCGCAACAGGTTATTTCCTGCTGCGGCTGTGTTGTTGCCTTATAAATTGCTTACTGATAGGTTATCTCCGCCGCCTGCGAGGCGTTGCCCGCGGCGTCGTATGCGGTGATGCTGTATACCGTGCCGCTCTGCGCGTTTTCGATAACCGTTGCGGTGTCCTCGTTGTATTCGCATCTTACGAGGAACTTGCCGTCGGCGCATATTCTGTAATATGCCACACCGAAGTTGTCGGTCGATGCCTGCCAGCTGAGCACGGTGTTTCCGTCTCCGTCAACCGAGAAGCCGAGATCAGTCGGCGCAGTCGGCGCCTCACTCTCGAGCACATGACCGTGCTTCAGGTAGTCAACATAGGTGTTGTGGAACATCGGGTCGACATATACGGGGCTGTAATAGTGGTTGTACGAGAATGTTATGATATTTTCAGCATAGCGCGAAGCTATGTCCATCTGCTTGACGAGTCTGTCGAGCGTCGCGGTCACATCCTGCGTGTTCTCTGTCACGAGCGGAGTGGTTATGCCGGTAGTGTTGCTCTTGGCAACAGCGCTTGTGAAGTTCTCGACATTCGCCCAAAGGCGTATGTTCTTTCCGCTAAGCTTCACTGCGTCGGAGTACATTCTCCAGACATTGACGAGGTTCTCTTCAATTGTCCAGCCTGCGCCGACCGCGTCCTGCGGGCAGAAGATATCGTGCTCGCGGAAGTTCACTGATTTTATAAACGAAGCCCAGAAGAGCTTCGCACTCTCGATGCCGGGGTTCGCGCCGTACTGCGAGAAGAACGGGCTTAAAAGCAGGGGAGCGTCCGCGTCCGTGCGCTCGATAGCGTCGATTATCACATTGACGCCCTTCGCGATGAACGGTGACGACAGCTTGACGAGCGGACCGTTGCTCATCTCAGGCGTGAAGTACCAGCCGTAGAAAGCGTCGGGGTATTTTGAAACATATTTGTTATATATTTCTTCGATCATGTCGGCGGATACATTGCACAGCTCGCTGTAGTCCCTGCCGAAGCCGGATTTAGTCCACCACTCGTCATAGAGCCCGAGTCCGACCATGACCTTGATGCCAGACCCGCTGCAGTTTCTCAGTGCGGATTCAACAACATCCGTAGCGCCGAAAGTCGCATTGGTGAATGTGTCGAGATTCGAGTTGTAGTAGACAGTCCATGTGCCGTCGGAAGCCTTGTTAGCCACATCCTGAATGATGAGGTACTTTATTCCGGCCTCCTTCATCGCGCCTATCTCATCCTGCCAGCGCTCATCGTCCCAGTATGAACTCATCCAGGACTGGATAAATGTGCCGTTGAACTCGGCTTCGCATTTCTTCTCTGCGGGCATCGGGCATATGAACAGTGCGATGCAGGTGATTATCCTGATAACCGTTCTGAATACGTTTGCCATATTTACCTCCTGTATTGCCTCTAGGGGGCTTTTTTATAGTTCGTATACTCCCGAGTCGAGCAGAGCGTATTCTCTGCTCCCGACTCTGAAATATTTGTATACAGGCTCGTTGAATGTGCGGTAGTCGTCGATGGCGTAGGTGCTGTTGCCGATCTGCACGGTGCGTATCTTGTGCGAGTCGCGGTTGCAGACATATATGTTCCCGCGAATAAGAGTTATGCTCGTCGGATACGAAAACGCGCTCTGCGCTCCGCCGCCGATTCTGAGCAGAACGCGGGCTTCGTCTATCGAATAGTTTATTATCGCGTCGCGCTCCGGCACAACGCACCAGAGCGATTTTTCATATGCAACAGGGTTACACACCGGCGCGCCCTGATATGTAAACTCATATCGCCTCACGCATGAACCCTCGGGCGTGAAGAGCGAGAATGTCCCGGCTCTGTCGAGAGTGACAGTGCAGTTGTTGAAGAACCTTGTCGGCTGAGCGAAGATAAATTCGCCCTTCTGACCGAGCTCGTCCGCTATGCGCGAACCGTTCTGACCGAATTTGCAGGAGACATATTCGCCCCTTGTTATCGGTGTTGATATGCTTGTCTCGCAGTCATATGAATAGAACGAGACCCTGCACGATCCGTTTTCAAGCATCTTCTTTTCTGCATATATAAAACCCCCGTCGATAGGGGTGATGTCGACAATGTCGGCGTTAAGTATGCGCTGCAACAGCTTTTCCTCCGTTTCCGGCGGCTCTCGGCCCGCAAAAAATGCGGCTTGCGGCCGCTTATACATTATATAAAATAATAAAAAGCAATCAAAAAAAATAAGCCCCGCCGAGCCGGATACGGCAATAGTAACCTGCATACCAAAGCAGGTGGGTGCCGCCCGGCGGGTTCGCGCTCCCTTCTTCCGGCAAAAGCCGGGAGGTCTGCAATCCGCCGCCGGAGACTAAGCTCCCAATTAAAACGTGTTGGGTTAATATGAACCGTATTTATCGCACAGGGCAGGGTGGCTTTATTTTATTCTCCGTCCTCTTCGCTCTCCGAGTCGGTACGCTCGTCGTCGAAGAAAAGATCGCTCAGACGCTCTTCAAAAGCCTGATAGACTTCTTCAAATTCATCGTCGTCCTCGATCATTGTCAGATATGTTTCGCCGTCCTCCTCAATGACCTTGAGGGGGAGAACCTCGTCCTCGCCTTCGAGAACTTCTTCGCTGTCGTCATATACGGGCAGCAGCGCGACATAGCATCCGCGGTCTGTCTCGATGCGGTCGAGCTCTTCAAAAATGTGCTCCTTGCCTTCCTCGTCAACAACGCTGACGATGTCGGGATTATAATCCTTTGCCATAATAATAACCTCTCATACGGCGGCGCACCGTATAATGCGCGCCGACCGATACAATTTATTTTTATGTATTTATTTTACCCGTATTGCGCCCAATAGTCAATAGAAAAAGGGAAGACGAAAACAAATTGCCCGAAAACTTTTTGGTATTTTCGTCTTTGATGATGGGCGTTGTGACGCTGGGCTCACATCTTGTGTCTGTAAAGCTAACTTAATATAAAATATTAGAAATGTTGAAAAAATATGTTGACTTTATCCAAAACATGGGTTATAATGAAGATGCAAAGAGGGAGAAGGCTCCCGGCGCCGGGTCGGCGCTGTACCTGAGGGGTACACTCAAAAAATGATTGGAGGCGAGTCCGATGTACAGTGAAAGCGAAAATCAGTACTCCGACCGCCCGTCACAGCTTATCTGAAAGCTCGGCAGAGCAGAATATCAGAATTTTTTCTGCACTCGGAGCTTTTCGTCAGGCGGACTTGAACGCTAAAAGGTGATGGGTGTATCGAGCGGCAACGGCCGCAGCATTTCAGACGAAAACGATAACAACCGTAAGATGTCCGAATTGCGCCGCATCAACGGTAGTCCGGCGCAGCAGAAAATCAGATAAATTTACGCTTACCGTTTTATATAGATCGGAAATAATATAAATGTCAGAAAGAAAACCCGATCGTCTGAATGCAGAAAAGTGAATAGTAAAATTACAGCACCGTGTCGGCGGTGCTGTTTTTTGTGTGCATATAAAAAGAGCAGCTCCGAAAGGAACTGCTCTGAGTCTGTTGAAAAAGTCCGTCATTGCACGGCCTCAAGGCTCCACTGTGTAAGGGGAGCTGTCACGGCTAAGCCGTGGCTGAGGGGTTGCCGCGTGAAAGTTCAAAATATCCGGCAATTTTAAAAAATGCAGCTTGTTCAAAACAATCCCTCCGGTGCTTCGCGCTGCCTCGTTTGCACAAGAGAGGCATAGATCCTGAATCCTACGAAGCCCCCAAAAACCGGATTTATCGATAAGCAAAGAGCAGTCCCGAAAGGAACTGCTCTGAATTTTTTTATTTCTTCATCTCGGCGAGATCGCGGTAGTTGATGAGCTTGATGCCAAGGCTGTCGATGTGCTGCTTCGTCTTGGGGTCGGAGAAGAGCTTGTATTCCCAGACTCTGCGGTGCCATGCGCCGGTGATGCCCTTGAGCTCGTCGCACTCGAGCGCGGGATGGATGTAAGTCTCGGTCACGCCCTCGGGGAAGGTCTTGTAGAGCTCATAGATATAATCGCGGTAGTTGTCGTAGCTGTCGTTCTGCGGGCCGGTCCACTCGCCGGGAAGCAGGAAGTCGGGATTTGCTACGCCGACGCTGTGCGCATAGGCGTTGAGCTGACCGACGAGACCCATGATCTGCTCCTTGTCGACTTTTATGTCGAGCATGGTGTTGCTCATCTGAGCGTCGGTGAAAGTGCCGGGGAAGCGGAACGGAAGACCGTATTCGCCGGCGATGCTGAGCACGAGCTGAAGCAGCTCGAAGCGGCCTGTCTCGATGCCGTAGAGCGAGCCCATGTGGTTGTCAAGGTGAGAGGGAGTGAGACCAAGAGCCTTGAGGCGGTTTATCTGAGCGTGGATCTCAGCAGCAACTTCTTTTATATCGGCGTTCTTCTCAACGTCGATGCTTTCGGGATGCATGAAACCGAGCTCATCGCGCAGACTGTCAGTGTTGCTCGTGCCGACGGGCGACCAGCGGTATGTAGCCCACTCGCTCGTGAAGGTCAGATGCACGCCGATGGCGAACTGCGGATTCTTCTTTGCAAACTGACATGCTTCATATGCCCACGGGCAGGGAGCCATGATGGTCGAAGAGGTGATCGAGCCGGACTTGAGCAGATCCATAACGGCGAGGTTTGCCGCTCTGCACATTCCGAAATCGTCTGCGTTGATAATGAGATACTTATCCATTGAATAAACTCCTTCTGTTTTATATGAGGGGGAGTGACCGTTTGACCAGAGCCCCCGATTCTGCTTTTTCTTTGTCACGGAAATTATACACTAAAATCTTCCGGATTACAACATTTTTATTTAAACTGTTGTCAAAATGAAAAGAGCCGCATCTTTCGACACGGCTCATATTTATTATTGTATAGTTTACGGGAAAATGCCTCTGATCTTCTTGGTCTTGACAAGTCTGCGAAGAGCTATGATGTAAGCGGAGGTTCTCATCGGATATCCGCGCTCCTCGGTCAGTCCGTAGACCTCGTCGAATGCCTTGAGGAGGATATCTGCAAGCTTGTTGTTGACCTCTTCAAGCGACCAGGAGAGAGACTGCAGGTTCTGCACCCACTCGAAGTAGGAGACGATAACACCGCCCGCATTTGCGAGAATGTCGGGAACAACTATCTTGCCCTTGGCGTTGAGAATCTGATCCGCCTCGTAGCTTGTCGGACCGTTTGCGCCCTCGACGATGTACTTCGCCTTTATCCTGTCGGCGTTGTCGGCAGTGATCTGACCTTCGAGCGCTGCGGGGATAAGGAAGTCGGCGTCGGTGTAGAGAAGATCCTCTTTCGCTATCTCGGTCACGCCGTCAGCTTTGTGCAGCGCTTCTACAACCTCAGCTACCCCGAAGCGGTGACCATGCTTCTGGGCGGAGAAGTGGGAACCATCTATCCCTCTGCTGCAGAGCGGGTTGAGGAGCCTCCAAAGCCCTTTGCCCTGCCTCCGATCCATTCCGATATGCGTAGGGTCTATGCCTATCTGGTAAAACACCGGAGCATTGACCGAAGTGTAGTAGCCCACTTCGCCAGGGAAAAGCTCCTGTACGAAGATGCGAAATACCACAATGCAGTATTTGTAGGCACAGACGAAGAAGGCGTCCCACGCCACGCCCACAAGCGGAGTACCAACAGCTGCGGCAAAGCCTTCCGGCTCAATGTGGAGGGCTGTGATCCCCGCTACAGTTTTCACCATATGGGAACAGACGAAAGCCTCTATGTGTTCGAAGCTCCCATCGATATGCTCTCCTACATCACGCTCCATCCGGAGGGCTGGCAGAGCCACAGCTATGTGGCCTGCTGCGGCACCTCCATTCAGCCGGTGCTGAAGCTGCTGGAGCGGCAGCCGCAAAACAATACGGGCCTGCTCTGCCCCGACACTTCCTGC
>OGON01001328.1_pt1 | contig 17307 bp, 14 predicted proteins | sample 1552671 | NCBI WGS metagenome assembly OGON01 (sample SAMEA2580136, study PRJEB22360) | human gut metagenome | biome: human gut; feature: human-associated habitat; material: faeces | place: Denmark | collected 2008/2010 | reverse complement strand
GACCAATCCCCCCCCGCCGCTTGGCCGGTACACCCGCCGCAGCAGATCGTACAGCGTGGCGCCGAGGCAGTCTCCGGCGGCGGTGATGGCCTCTCGGCTGTTGGTGCGGCTCAGCAGGTCGAACAGCAGCCCTGTGGTGTTCACCGCCAGCTTCTTCTGCAGCGTGGCCATGATGCTCCCCCGCAGGGAGCCCTTCTCCGTGCTGCCGTCGTACAGCGTTTCCGAGTCGATCATCGCGCCGTCCCGGTTGGCGGTGCGGCCAAGCAGAAAGTCCGCCGACACCCGGTAAAAGTCACACACCTTACACACGAAGGCCAGACCCGGCTCCCGTATGCCGTTTTCATAGTGACTCAGCAGCGCCTGACTGATGCCCAGCGCCGCCGCTGCCTTCCGCTGGCTGATGCCCTTCTCCTGCCGCAGCAGGCTCAGTGTTCTGGAAAAATCCGTTGCCATGTTTCTCTCCCACCCTATCTTGTCTTGGCTCCGGGGCGTATCCCACCCGGAAATAAAATACAGCTTGTAAAGTATATCTTATTTTATACAGCTTGTAAATGCTTTTTTGCGCTTCGCCGCAGAAATATTTGCACCTGCCCGCCCGAAGTGCTACAATAGCAAAAAAACACCGGAGGTGCACGATGGAAGAACTCATGCTGTATGTCCGTTACCAGGCCAAGCCCGGCTGCCGGGAGAAATTTGTCCGCCAGCTGGTGGAGGAGGGCATCCTGACCCTTATTCGCCAGGAGGACGGCTGCCTGGCCTATGATTACTACTTCTCCGCCCAGGACGAGAACGAGCTGCTGCTTATCGAGCGCTGGCAGAGCGCCGAACACCAGCGCGTCCATATGCAGCAGCCCCACATGGCCCGCCTGAAGGCCATCAAGGAGCAGAACGTGGACAGCACGACCCTGGGCAAGGTCCGTCTGGAGGCGTGAGCCATGCTGTTTGACACCCACGCCCACTACGACGATGCGGCCTTCGACCCGGACCGCGAGCTGCTGCTGGAGAGCCTGCCGCAGCGCGGTGTCGCCCTGGTGCTGAACCCCGGCTGCGATCTGGACAGCTCCCGCAAGGCGGTGTCCTACGCCGCTGCCTACCCCCATGTCTACGCCGCCGTGGGCATCCACCCGGAGAACTGCGCCGGCTTTGTCCCGGCGGATATCGACGTGCTGCGTGAATTGGCCCGACAGCCCAAGGTGGCGGCCATCGGTGAGATCGGTCTGGACTACTACTGGGCTGAGAACCCGCCCCGGGAGCTCCAGCAGCAGGTGCTGCGCGCCCAGCTGGCGCTGGCCCGCGCGCTGCGCCTACCGGTCATTTTCCACGACCGCGAGGCCCACGGGGACTCGCTGGCCATCGTTCGGGAGTTCCCCGATGTTACCGGCGTGTTCCACTGCTTCTCCGGCAGCCCGGAGATGGCGCGGGAGCTGCTGGACCTGGGCTGGTACCTGGGCTTCGACGGCCCTGTGACCTACAAAAACGCCCGCCGCGCTCCGGAGGTGGCCGCCGTTACGCCCCTGGACCGTATGCTCATCGAGACGGACAGCCCCTACATGACCCCGGTGCCCCATCGGGGCGAGCGCAACGACTCCGCCTATGTCCGCCTGGTGGCGGAGAAGCTGGCGGAGTGGAAGGGCGTTCCCGTGGAGCAGCTGGCCCGCGCCACACTGGAAAACGGCAAGCGTCTGTTCCGCATATCCGAATAAAGAGAGCGCCTGACCCAGCGGGTCAGGCGCTCTGTTCTGTGCCTTAGTTTCCCTTTTTGTCGATGGCAGAGATGGCCAGGGAGCAGACGATACCCACCGCCGCCAGGCCGATGATCAGGAAAAACGTGCTGTTATAGGACCCGCCGGCGTCATACAGCGCACCGGAGACGGTGCTGCCGAAGCTGGCGAAGATCAGGTTCGTGTTGATCAGGGGGAAATTCACCGGATAGTGGCCGGGACCGAAATAGGCGCGGCAGAAGGCGGAGTTGGTGGGCGTGACGCCGGAATAGGCCAGGCCGCCCAGCACAAAGCCCAGGATGACCACCGTCACGCTGCCTCTGGACATGGCCAGCAGCAGCACCGCAGAGGTCAGGATGAACAGGCCGTTCACCAGCTGCATGGACAGGCTGCGGCCGTACTTGTCGTACATCCCGCCGAAGAGCACGCGGCCCACGGCGTTGCAGATGGAGATCAGGCCCACGATGGTGGCCACGGAGGCCGCCGTCTGGTCGGCGCTGGCCTGCCACACCACGCCGCTGGCCTGAGAGATCAGGGCCAGTCCGGCAGCGCTGACCGCGATGGCCCAGACGTAGTACAGCCAGAAAGTGGTTTTTTTCAGCATTTGGCCGGGAGTGACATCCGCGGCAGCGGGACGGGACACGGTCTTGCCGCCCTTGACCGCCGGGGCGGTAAAGTCTGCACCGGGTGCTACGAAAAAGAAGGAGCACACCGCCAGCACCGCAAAGCATACGATGCCCAGCACCAGAAAGCTGGTGCGCCAGCCGCCGACGCCGGCAGGTGTCCAGGCCTGGTACAGCTTGCCGATCAGAAAGCTGCCGCCGCCGAAGCCCATCAGCAGCACGCCGGAGATCAGGCCGGGCCGATCCGGGAACCAGCGGACCATGGTGCTCATCACGGCGTTGTAGCTCAGGCCGGAGCCCAGGCCGCACAGCACGCCGAAGCCCAGGTACAGCGTCAGCGGCGACTGGCAGCGGCTGGCGATGAAAAAGCCAGCCAGAAACAGGACTGCGCCCAGGCGCACGGCGTTTTTGGCGCTGAGCCTTCCGGCCAGCAGGCCGCACAGCAGGGAGCCGATACAGAACAGGATCATCACCAGGGTGAACGTCAGGCTCAGCTGGGCCTTCGTCCAGCCGGTGAACTCGGCGCCGATGGGGGTGGACAGCACGCTCCAGGCGTACACAAGACCTGCGAACAGCAGGACGATGACGCCCACAATGGCGTAGACCCAGCGGTTGAGCTGCTTCATAGGGAATACCTCCGTATGTGAAAAATCTTTCAGTCACCTTACAGTTTATCGAATGGTTCGACAAAATGCAAGTGGGAGTTTCCGATAGGGAAAAGTATTTTTGATAGGCGCCGCCGGACTGTTCACAAAAATTTTCCACTTTGCGCCGCTTTTTGCATGGAAACTTTACACAGGACATGATAATATATAGTGTAACACGACCGAAGGGCGGGATGGCTTTGGACCTGAACAAGAAAAACATCAAGCGGATCATGCTGCTGATCGCCTTTGCGGCACTGCTGTACTGGGGACTGAACAACCTGAAGTGGATCAGCGGTGTGCTGGGCAGTCTGCTGGACCTGCTCTCGCCGCTGTTGATCGGTATCTGCATCGCGTTTGTGCTGAACCTGATGATGGTGGCGCTGGAGCGCCTGTGGGACCGCGGCCTGATCAAATGGAACAGTCCGTGGAACGCCAAGCTGAAGCGGCCTGTCTGCCTGACGCTGACGCTGCTGCTGTTCCTGGGTATCATTTTTGCTATCTTCTTCATCCTTATCCCCCGTCTGGAGGAGGCCGGCACTACTATGGTAGCCAATATCCCCACCTATGTGAACCAGATCCAGGTCTGGTGGACAAATCTCAGCGACTTCGCTGCCGAGCACGGCGTGACGCTGCCGGAGCTGTCCCTCAGCGCCGACCAGGTCAAGGATACCATCACCGGTTTCCTACAGGAGAAGGGCGACAGCGTGGTAAATACCACCCTGAACATCACTACGTCCATTCTGTCCGCGTTGGTGAACTTCCTGCTGGCGCTGGTGTTCTCCCTGTATCTGCTGGCCCAGAAGGAGACGCTTCTGGCACAGTCCCGCCGCCTGCTGCGGCGGATCCTGCCCCAGAAGGCCGCCGACCGTCTTATGCGCCTGCTGAGCCTGACCAACAACGCCTTTTCCAGCTTCGTCACCGGACAGGTGACCGAGGCGTTTATCCTGGGCACCCTGTGCTGCATCGGTATGCTGATCCTGCGCCTGCCCTACGCGCTGCCGGTATCGGTCATCATCGCGTCCCTGTCGCTGATCCCCATTTTCGGCGCGTGGATCGGCGCGGCCACCGGCGCGTTCCTCATCGTGTTCCAAAGTCCCATCAAGGCGCTGACCTTCCTGATCTTCCTGCTGATATTGCAGCAGGTGGAGGGAAACCTGATCTACCCCAAGGTGGTGGGCAAGTCTGTGGGTCTGCCGGGACTGTGGGTGCTGGCGGCCGTGACCATCGGCGGCGGCGCCTTCGGCGTGCTGGGTATGCTGCTGGGCGTACCGGTGTGCTCGGTGGTCTATGTGCTGGTGCAGGATTACATCCGTTCCGGCAAGCCTGCCAGGACAGATGGCGTACCTCCGACGCAGTCATAACACACTATATATAAATATAAAAGGGCGTCCCGCCGCGGCGGACGCCCTTTTTCCGTTGTTCACAAATAATTAAAACCCCGGCTATTGACAACGGTTCCCGCCGGTGGTACACTGCGTTTAGCACTCAAAGATAACGAGTGCTAAACGGAGAATGGACCTATGGAACTGACCCAACGAAAAAAGCAAATACTGAAGATCGTGGTGGACAGCTACATCAACACCGCTGAACCGGTGGGCTCCAAGGCCATCGTGGCGCTGATGCCGGAAAAGGTCAGCTCCGCCACCGTGCGGAACGAGCTGGCCGACCTGACGGACATGGGCTACCTGGAGCAGCCCCACACCTCGGCGGGACGCATTCCATCGGCCAGGGGCTACCGGCTGTACGTCAACGAGCTGATGGACCGCAAGACCCTGTCGGCAGAGGAGGAGGCCAGCATCAATACGGCGCTGGCAAAGCCCCTGCAGCAGGTGGAGCAGGTCATCGACCAGGCGGGACAGATGGTGTCCAGCTTTGTGGGCTATCCCACCTACGCTGTAGCGGACCACCGCACGGCGGCCACGGTACAGCGGTTTGAGCTGATCGGCGTGGACGCCTCCGGCTTTATCGCCGTGGTGATGCTGTCGGACAGTCGGGTGAAGAGCCAGCTGATGCGGACGTCGCTGCCCGTTGAGGCGGAGGCGCTGCCGCAGCTGAGTCACCTGCTGAACACCCACTTTACCGGGGTGTCCGCGGAGCAGATGAACGCCACGCTGATGAACCTCAGCGAACAGGTGTCCGGCCAATGGTTCCTGATTTTGAACCAGGTGACGGAGTACGCCGGGTCGCTGCTGGAGGAGTCCAACCACCAGCAGGTGTACACCAGCGGCGCCAGCCAGCTGCTGAAGTTCCCGGAATTTCGGGATATCGACAAGGCCCACGACCTGATGAGCTTTATGGTGGACAACAAGCAGGAGCTGCCTGTGCCTGCCGGGGACGCGCCCATGCAGATACTCATCGGGCCGGAAAACGTCAACGACGCGCTGAAGGAGAGCAGCGTGGTGATCGCCAGCTATGATATCGGCGATAATATGCGCGGCTTAGTGGGCGTTGTGGGTCCCACGCGTATGGATTACGCCGCGGTCGCGGCGCGGCTGAGCTACTTTGCGGAGAGCCTGAGCCGTATGTTTGGTAAAAAACAGCTACCGGAGGATACAACGGAATGAGCGAAAAGGATAATAAAAAGAACAAGAAGGCGGCAGAGGCCGCCGAGAGCGCCGCGAAGGAAGCCGCGCCGGAATCGACGGAGAAACGCTGATGAGTCAGCCGCTCTTGCGCCGCTACCGATATCGCCGGAGAGCGCAGCGGAAGCGGCCGAGACGACCGAGGAGACCTACACCGTCACCAAGGCACAGATGGAGCAGATGGAGGCGCTGGCAAAAACGCTGGCGGACGCCAATGACAAATACCTGCGGCTGGCGGCGGAGTACGACAACTACCGGAAGCGGACTGCGCGCGAGAAGGAGCACCTGTACAATGACGCGAAGATCGACACCATCAAGCCGTTTCTGGCGGTGCTGGACAACCTGGAACGGGGCGTGAGCCAATTTGAGGAGGGCGACGCACACCGGCAGGGACTGGAGCTGATCTGCAAGCAGTTCGAGGAGGTCTTGACCAAGCTGAACGTTGCGGAGATACCCGCCCTGGGTGAGAAGTTCGATCCGGAAAAGCACAACGCGGTGATGCACACCGAGGACGAGACCGCGGCGGAGAACACCGTGGTAGAGGTATTCCAAAAGGGCTACACACTGGGCGACAAAATACTCCGCTTCGCCATGGTGAAGGTAGCCAACTGAGAGGGAGGAAGCTATTATGGAAGGCAAGAAACTGTACAAGAGCAGCACAGACAAGAAGATCGCCGGTGTATGCGGCGGCATCGCGGAGTATTTCAACATCGACTCCACGCTGGTGCGTTTGGCGTGGGTGGTGTTCTGCCTGCTGGGCGGAAGCGGTGTGCTGGCCTATATCATTGCCGCGCTCATCATGCCGGACCGGCCCTATTAAGCGGCCAGATCAAATACAGTAAGCAATAAATATTTATCTATATACAGGAGGCAATCATTATGTCTAAAGTTATCGGTATCGACCTTGGTACGACCAATTCCTGCGTAGCCGTGATGGAAGGCGGCGAGGCAGTCGTTATCCCCAACGCGGAGGGCAACCGCACCACCCCGTCCGTGGTGGCGTTCAGCAAGACCGGTGAGCGTATGGTGGGCCAGGTGGCAAAGCGCCAGGCCATCACTAACCCGGAGCGCACCATCTCCTCCATCAAGCGTGAGATGGGCACCGATCACCGCGTGACCATCGACGGCAAGAGCTACACCCCCCAGGAGATCAGCGCCATGATCCTGCAGAAGCTGAAGGCGGACGCTGAGGCGTATCTGGGCACCACCGTCACCGAGGCGGTCATTACCGTGCCCGCCTACTTCACCGACAGCCAGCGTCAGGCCACCAAGGACGCCGGCAAGATTGCCGGCCTGGACGTGAAGCGTATCATCAACGAGCCCACCGCCGCCGCATTGGCCTACGGTGTGGATAAAGAGCAGGCACAGAAGATCATGGTCTACGATCTGGGCGGCGGCACCTTTGATGTGTCCATCCTGGAGATCGATGACGGCGTGATCGAGGTGCTGGCTACCGCCGGCAACAACCGCCTGGGCGGCGACGACTTCGATCAGTGCATCATGAAGTATCTGGTGTCCGAGTTCAAGAAGAGTGACGGCATCGACCTCAGCGGCGACAAGGTAGCCATGCAGCGCCTGAAGGAGGCCGCCGAGAAGGCCAAGATCGAGCTGTCCGGCGTGACCACCAGCAACATCAATCTGCCCTATATCACTGCGGACGCCACCGGCCCGAAGCATCTGGACGTCACCCTGACCCGGGCGAAGTTCAATGAGCTGACCGGCCACCTGGTGGAGGCCACCATGGGCCCCGTGCGTCAGGCTATGTCCGATGCCGGTCTGAAGCCCAGCGACCTGGCCAAGGTGCTGATGGTGGGCGGCTCCAGCCGTATCCCCGCTGTGGTGGAGGCCGTGAAGAGTTTTACCGGCAGCGAGCCGTTCAAGGGCATCAACCCCGATGAGTGCGTGGCCATGGGCGCCGCCCTGCAGGCAGGCGTGCTGACCGGCGACGTGAAGGGCCTGCTGCTGTTGGACGTGACCCCCCTGTCCCTGGGTATTGAGACCATGGGCGGCGTGTGCACCCGTCTGATCGAGCGCAACACCACTATCCCTGTGAAGAAGAGCCAGATCTTCTCCACCGCCGCCGACAACCAGACCTCCGTGGAGGTCAATGTGCTGCAGGGCGAGCGTGAGATGGCCGCCGCCAACAAGAGCCTGGGCCGCTTCCACCTGGACGGCATCGCCCCGGCCCGCCGCGGCGTGCCCCAGATCGAGGTGACGTTCGACATCGATGCCAACGGCATCGTGAACGTCAGCGCCAAGGACCTGGGAACCGGCAACGCCCAGCACATCACCATCACCTCCTCCTCCAACATGAGCAAGGAGGATATTGAGAAGGCCGTCAAGGAGGCCGAGCAGTACGCCGCCGAGGACGCAAAGATCAAGGAGAAGGTGGAGGTCCGCAACCAGGCCGACCAGATGGTCTATCAGGCCGAGAAGACCCTGAACGAGGTGGGCGACAAGGTGCCCGAGAGCGAGAAGGAGCCCATTAAGGCCGGTGTCGAGAAGCTGAAGGAGACGCTGAAGGGCGAGGACACCGACGCCATCAAGGCGGCCACCGAGGAGCTGACCCAGCTGTTCTACAAGATGAGCGAGAAGCTGTACCAGCAGCAGGCGCCTCAGGGTGACCCCAACATGGGCGGTCAGCAGCCCGGCGGCGACCCCAACGGCGGTCAGCAGTACTACGACGCCGACTACAAGGTAGTCGATGACGACGATCAGAACAAGTAAGGCAAATATATCCCGCAATAAGGGGCAGGAAATACCTGTCCCTTGTTGTGGCGTTTAGGAAAAGCGCGCCTTTTGCGCCCTACCATCGTCAGACCTCCTCGACGTACACGCGGTACGCCGTCGTCGGTCTGCCATCAGCAGGACGCAAAATCCATCGCTTTGCCGATGGAGTCGGCTCCGTAGGCAACAAGACTGGCAATAGGAGATTTATCCCATGGCACAGGAAAAACGAGATTATTATGAGGTCCTCGGCGTCAGCAAGGGCGCATCGGAGGACGAGATCAAAAGAGCATATAAAAAGCTGGCCCGAAAGTACCACCCGGACATGAACCCCGGTGACAAGGAGGCCGAGGAGAAGTTCAAGGAGGTCAACGAGGCCAACGAGGTGCTGTCCGACCCGGAGAAAAAGGCCCGGTACGACCAGTTCGGCTTCGCGGGCGTGGATCCCAGCTACGGCGCGGGCGCAGGCGGCGGCGCGTATGGCGGTGCGGGCGGCTTTGACTTCGGCGATCTGGGCGATATCTTCGGCAGCTTTTTCGGCGGCGGCTTTGGCGGCCAACAGCGCCGTAACCCCAACGCGCCCCAGCGGGGCGAGAGCATCCGCGCCAGCGTGTCCGTGACGTTCAAGGAGGCGGCCTTCGGCTGCGAGAAGGACGTGACCGTGGAGCGCAGCGAGCAGTGCGCTACCTGCAAGGGCAGCGGCTGCCAGCCGGGGACCACGCCGGAGATCTGCCCCGACTGCCGCGGCAGCGGCCAGGTGCAGGTGCAGCAGCGGACGCCTATGGGCGTGTTTGCCACCAGCCGTCCCTGCCAGAAGTGTCACGGCACCGGCCGCATTATCCATCAGCCCTGTACCGACTGCGGCGGACAGGGTCGGGTGCGGAAACGCAAGACCATCAAGGTCAACATCCCCGCCGGCATCGACCACGGCCAGACCATCTCTCTGCGGGGCCAGGGCAACGCCGGCAAAAACGGCGGCAGCGCCGGCGACCTGCTGATCACCGTCATGGTGCAGCCGGACGAGACATTCCGCCGGGAGGGCGTGGACGTGTTCTGCGATGCGCCCATCACCTTCGCCCAGGCGGTGCTGGGCGCCACGCTGGAGATCCCCACCATTGACGGCAAGGTGAAATACGACCTGCCGGAGGGAACCCAGACGGGCACGGTGTTCCGGCTGCGGGGCAAGGGGATCCCGGTGTTGAACGGCAGAGGCCGCGGCGACCAGTATGTCACCGTGAACGTAGAGACGCCGCGAAATCTGACGAAGGAGCAGAAGGAGGCCCTGCGGAGCTTCAGCGATATGCTGGGCGAGAGCAACTACGAAAAGCGCAAGAGCTTCTTTAAGAAGAAATGAGCGGGTGAAGGATGTATCTGGCGGACTATCATACCCACTCGGCCACGTCGCCGGACGGACAGCTGACGGTCAGTGAGCTGGCGGAAGCGGCGGTGCGGGCCGGGCTGGACGAGATCTGCGTGACGGACCACGTGGACACGGTGCTGTGGGGCGACCACCGGCCCCGGGAGCATTTCGACTGGTCGCGGCTGCTGCGGGAGCTGCCGGAGGCGCGGGAGACATACACCGGGCGGCTGGCCATCCGGCTGGGGGCGGAGCTGGGCGAGGCGCCCATGGGCTTTGACCGGGCGGAGAAACTGCTGGGCGAGGCGCCAAAGCTGGACTTTGTTATCGGCTCCGTGCATATGGCGGGCGAAAAATTCAAACATTTTGACCTGTATTACATTGAAAAAAACAGCGAAACGTATTATCATAGAGTCATAGACAGCTACTTGGAGGACGTACTGCGTCTGGCGCGGTGGGGTAGGTTCAGTGTGCTGGGCCACCTGACGCTGCCGCTGCGGTACATGAATGAAAATCTGGGCGAGCAGATGACCTTCGACGGGCATTACGACCAGTGCCGGGAGATTTTCCGGGCACTGATCGAAAGCGGGTGCGGCATCGAGTGCAACACCAACCGGGGCAACGTGCCCCTGCCGGACGCGCCGCTGTTGAAGCTGTACCGGGAGACGGGCGGCGAGATCATCACCATCGGATCGGACGCGCACTCCGCCGAATATGTAGGCTGCTGCGTCCGGGAAACGCAGGCGCTGCTGCGGACGTGCGGGTTCCGGTATTTCTGCACGTTTGAGGGCGGAAAGCCCACGTTCCGGAAGCTGTAAAAACACAAAGGAGACGACCACTATGAAAATTGCCATCGCCTGTGACCACGGCGGCTACCTGCTGAAGCAGGACATCCTCATCTGGCTGGAGGAGAACGACATCGACTACGAGGATTTCGGGTGCTACTCCACCGAGAGCGTGGACTATCCCGTATTCGCTGAAAGGGCCGCCCGGGCGGTGGCCGCCGGGGAATGCGACAAGGGCATCGTGATCTGCACCACGGGTATCGGCGTTTCCATCGCCGCCAACAAGGTGAAGGGTATACGCTGCGCGCTGTGCACCGACTCTCTCCAGGCGGAGATGACGCGGCGGCACAACGACGCCAACATGATGGCGCTGGGTGCCGGCATCACCGGCGGCAATCTGGCCAAGCGGATGGTGGAGATCTTCCTGCACACGGAGTTTGAAGGTGGACGTCACGCCCGGCGTGTGGCGCTGCTGGACGCGATACAGTAAACAGGAAAACGTATTTGTGAGGTAAACGCCTATGGTAACAAAGGGATACAACAGCTACCATGGCCGAATGTCCGGCGGAAAGATCGTGCTGATCGTGGTGCTGGCGCTGGTGCTGGTGGGCGCGGTGGCCTATCTGGTATTGCAGAACTATGTGGTGTACGATGAGGCGGGCAACGCCACCATCGACCTTCCTTTTTTCCACAGGAAGGACGACCGTGATGACAAAACGGATGACAGCACCGTCGACGGCACCGGAGACCGGGATGACATCGTGGACACGGTGGTGCCGGAGCATCCCCATGTGAAGGTGGCGGCGCTGCACGGCACGCGGCTGCCGGACGACTGCCTGTGGTGGGGCGCGGACTACATCATGAACACGCTGGCGCCGGAGGACCTGGTGCTGGCGGTAAAGCGTACCACCGGCGGCATCACCTACGCCACGGACGTGGAGACGCCGCAGGGCGTGGTGGTGGAGACGGGACGGCCCATCGAATGTCTGCGTACACTACTGAGCAGCGGACGGTACACCGTGGGGCACATCGTGTGCTTCCGGGACAGCGCCTACGCCCGGAGCGTGCCGGAAACGGCGCTGGTCCGGGAGGACGGGCAGCTGTGGTACGACGCGGAGGGGCAGGCCTGGCTGGACCCCACCGACCCGCAGGTGCTGCAATACATCACCGCGCTGGTGAAGGAGTGCGGCGAGCTGGGCTTTAAGGAGGTCCTGCTGGACCAGTTCTGCTACCCGGCGGATACGACGGGCGTTGCCAACACGGCGGCGGACCCGGCGCAGGTGCTGGCCGACTTTGCCGAAAATCTGCGGTCGGCACTGCCGGAGGGCACAGCCCTGTCGGTGGTCGTGCGGAACACGGCGGACCTGGACATCGCGCAGATGGCTGAACTGTTCGACCGGCTGTATGTGCCGGCGGAGGGCGACCTTGCCGCGGTGAAGGCCGCACTGCCGGAGGGCTATGACCCGGAGACGCGGGTGGTGGCCATGACGGCGGAGGCACCGCAAAGCGGAAGCTATGTGATCGTAAGCTGAACAAAAAAAGAAGCACCCGGGCGGGTGCTTCTTTTTTTGCCTGATTTATTCCTGAGGCGGTGTGCTGTCGGCCGGGGCACTGTCCTTGGGGGCGGAGCAGTGGGGGCAGACTCCATTTTCCAGCTTGGCACCGCACTGGCCGCAGAAGTTGGCGGGCTGGCTCTGTGCCGCCTGTGCCGCAGCTTGTGCCGCCTGTGCCGCTTCACGGCGCTGGCGGAGGGCCTCCTTCATCTCCTGCATATTCGGGGCGGCGAACACATCGCCGCTGCCCTTGCCGGTCTGATCGGCCAGCTTGTGGTTGATGGAGATGACGTTCTTCAGCAGCAGGATGGCCATCATCATCAATTCATAGCTGAGGCGGATCGCAATGGGCCCCAGGATGATGATCAGCAGACCATAGCCGCCCATCCAGATGCGGTCGCCGGTCCAGTAGTTGTACTCGGTGCGGAAGAGCATGAGCACGCCGAAGATGATAACGGCGGCGGTGGTGAAGATGTACAGGGCCTGAAGGATCTTTTCCACCATCAGGTACTTGAAGTTGCAGGTATCGTGGAGGAACTTGCCAAAGGCGCCCAGCTTCTCCCGCCGCTTCTCCGGGACCACATAGATGAAGGCCAGGACAGTGGCGACGAGGGCCAGGACACCGGCGATAATGAGCATGGTGGTAGGCATCATGATTTCTCTCTCCTTTTTATATGTGATATCCTCAATATATCGGGAAACCGGGCTATTGTCAAGGCAAAAACGTCCCGCGGCGAGAGCCGCGGGATGTTTCGTTTTCTCTGTTGATCAGTTGTTGTCCTCGGGACGGGGCCGGCGGTACTCCTGGGCCTTTTCCTCGCCCTTCAGGACGCGCAGGGCACCCTGGGCCAGGGCCAGCAGCTCATCTTCACCGGGATAGACGGTGATGGGAGCGATCCAGCCGACCATCTCGGAGATGGCGTCCACAGTCTCCTTGCCGTAGGCGATGCCGCCGGTGAGGATGATCTGGTCCACTTTGCCGTGCATGACGGCGGCCATGGCGCCGATCTCCTTGCCGATCTGGTAGTGGAAGGCATCCACCACGCCGGCGATCTTCTTATCGTGCTCGGCCTGCGCCAGCAGATAGCGCATATCGTTGGAGCCGGTGTAGGCCACCAGACCGCCGCGGCCGGAGAGCATGCGGTGCATCTCGCTTTCGGTGTACTTGCCGGAGAAGCACTGCTTCACCAGCTGACCGGTGGGCAGGGAGCCGGAGCGCTCGGGAGAGAAGGGACCCTCGCCGTCCAGCGCGTTCTGGGTGTCCACAACGCTGCCCTTCATGTGAGCGCCGATGGAAACGCCGCCGCCCATGTGGCAGACGATGAGGTTCAGATCCTCATACTTCTTGCCCTGCTCCTTGGCGAAGCGCTTGGCCACGGCCTTCTGGTTCAGAGCGTGGAAAATGCTGACGCGCTGGAACAGGGGGTGGCCGGCATAGCGGGCCACGTCTGTCATTTCATCGATGACCACAGGGTCGACGATGTAGGAGGGGATGCCCAGCTCGTCGCCGATCTCGCGGGCGATCAGGCCGCCCAGATTGGAGGCGTGCTGTCCCTGCACGCCGATGGTGCAGTCCTTGACCATGTTGTCGTTGACAGCGTATGTACCGCCGCGAATGGGGCGCAGCAGACCGCCGCGGCCGGAGACGGCGGAGAGGGTGCGGGCGTCGAAGCCCTGCTCGCGCAGCGCCTTCATTACCAGGTCGCGGCGCCAGTCCTTCTGGGCGGGGATAGTGTTGAACTGGGCGATCTCCTCCGCACTGTGGCGCAGGGTCTTGTCGAAGAGAAGCTGCTCATCCTCATACACACCGATCTTGGTGGAGGTGGAGCCGGGATTGACTACAAGAATTCTGTAAGACACGTTTGTTTTCCTCCTATGCTCTTTTGTTCCGCGGCACAGCGGGTAAAATCAACATTCCTTATTATACAGAATATGATGCCGTCTGTAAATGGGTTTTTACGCAAAAATGCGGTATTTTACATACGGGGCTGATTGACAAAGCGCATAGTGTGGGCTAAAATGATATATGTGAGTTTATACCGTTCTTCCATTCGGAACGGGGAAAAGGAGAACTATCCTATGGAGAAGAAGACGTTTTATATCACCACGCCCATCTACTACCCCTCGGACAAGCTGCACATCGGCCACAGCTACTGCACCGTGGCTACCGACGCTATCGCGCGTTACAAGCGTTTGCAGGGCTATGACGTCATGTTCCTGACCGGCACCGACGAGCACGGCCAGAAGATCGAGACGAAGGCCAAGGAGGCCGGCATGACGCCTCAGGCGTTCGTGGATCACATCGTGGAGGGCGAGAAGGGCATTCTGGACCTGTGGAAGCTGATGAACATCAGCAACGACCGGTTTATCCGCACCACCGACGACTATCACTGCGCCGCCGTGCAAAAGATCTTCAAGACTATGTACGAAAAGGGCGACATCTATAAGGGCACCTACAAGGGTAAGTACTGCACCCCCTGCGAGAGCTTCTGGACCGAGAGCCAGCTGGTGGACGGCAAGTGCCCCGACTGCGGCCGCGAGGTGAAGGACGCGGAGGAGGAGGCCTATTTCTTCCGGCTGAGCAAGTACGCCGACCGGATACAGCACCTGCTGGAGGATACGGACTTCCTGCAGCCCCGCACCCGCGTCAACGAGATGGTCAACAACTTCATCAAGCCCGGCCTGGAGGACCTGTGCGTCAGCCGCACCAGCTTCAGCTGGGGTATTCCCGTGGACTTTGATCCCGGCCACGTGGTGTATGTGTGGGTGGACGCGCTGTTCAACTACTGCACCGCCCTGGGCTTTGACAACGACAAGTATAACGACTACGACAAGTACTGGCCCGCCGATTACCACATCGTGGGCAAGGAGATCGTGCGCTTCCACAGCATCATCTGGCCCGCCATGCTGATGAGCATGGGTATGCCACTGCCCAAGCACGTGTACGGCCACGGATGGCTGGTCATCGACGGCGGCAAGATGTCCAAGTCCAAGGGCAACGTGGTGGACCCCTACGCCCTGTCCGAGATGTTCGGTGTGGACGCCCTGCGGTTCTTCCTGCTGCGGACGTTCCCCTTCGGCAGCGACGGCAACTTCAGCAACGAGCTGCTGATCGGCACCATCAACACCGACCTGGCCAACAAGCTGGGCAACCTGGTCAGCCGCACCACCGGCATGGCGGAAAAGTACTTCGGCGGCAAGCTGCCCGTACAGCGGGAGGACGCTCCGGAAGACTGCGAGCTGAAGAAGATGGCCTGCGCGCTGCGTGACCGCTATCAGGCGGAGATGGACAAGCTGCAGCTGCAGAACGGACTGGACGAGGTGTTCAAGGTCATCGACCGGGCCAACAAGTATATCGACGAGACGGCCCCCTGGGCGCTGGGCAAGGACGAGAACAAGCGCGAGCGTCTGGCCGCCGTGCTGTACAACCTGCTGGAGACCATTCGCATCTGCACGACCCTGCTGCTGCCGGTCATGCCCGACACCTGCGATAAGATATTTGCCAAGCTGGGCGCGGACGAGGCCTGCCGCAGCTGGGACAACGCCAACGTGTGGGGCGTGCTGCCTGCGGGCGCGCAGATCAGCAAGGGTGAGAACCTGTTTCCCCGTATCGATGTGGACGAAGCCCTGGCCAAGCTGGACGAGCTGCAGGAGCAGCAGAAGAAGGCCGCCCTGCCGGCCGTGGAGCTGGAGCCCTATGTGGAGGACGAGGTGGACTTCGATACGTTTCTGAAGTCCGATTTCCGCGCCGTGAAGATCAAGAACTGCGAGGCGGTGAAGAAGAGCGACAAGCTGCTGAAGTTCACCCTGGACGACGGCAGCGGCACGGACCGCACCATTCTCTCTGGCATCCATCACTATTATGAGCCGGAGCAGCTCATCGGAAAGACCGCCGTGGCGGTTCTGAATCTGCCGCCCCGGAAGATGATGGGCATCCCCAGCTGCGGTATGCTGATCTCCGCCGTCCACACCGAGCACGGTGAGGAGTGCCTGCACCTCATCATGGTGGATGATTCCATCCCGGCGGGCGCGAAGCTCTGCTGACAACCGCATAAGCGCAAAAAATCCCGGTGCTTCGGCACCGGGATTTTTTCAGGGCTCCATATTGCGGATCTCCTCCAGCAGGGCGTCCAGGCTGTCGCGATCCAGGGTCCGGGACTTTTCCTCCGGCTCCTCCGGGGCTTCCTCCGGCGTTTGGGGAGTGGGTTCCGGTTCCGGCACAGGCTCCGGTTCGGCCGGGACTTCCTCGCTTACCGGGGCCTCCGGCTCCTCAGCCGGGACTTCCTCCTCCGGCGGCGTGACAGCCTCCGGGGCGGGGGCTTCCTCCGCCGGGACGCTTTCCGGCACGATCACCGGGGGAACCGGCGTCTCCTCCGAAGCGGCGGGGGCTTCCTCCGGCTCCGGCACAGGTTCCGGCACAGACTCCGGCGTTTCCGGTACAGATTCCGGCTCCTCCGGGGACTGGGCCGGCTCCATCTGAGCCAGGCGGTCCGGCAGACGGCGGCGGCTGCGGGCGATGCCCACGGCCCGGCCCATGAAGAACAGCAGCACCAGCAGGATCACCAGCCCGGCGGCCAGAATGGCGTACATAGGGAGCCAGCGGATCAGGGGCAGGTCCACCGGGGCGCACAGGGCCGTCCACAGGGCCCGGAAGGGGCCGGGCTGGGTCTGCGGCTCCTCGGGAGCGGGCTCCTCCGGTTCCGGCTGACCGATCTGGGGCAGAGTTCCGGCAAAGGCCGGCATCCGCACCACATGGACCGTATAGTCCCGGGTAGCGCCGTCCTCGGCGGGGCAGGTGACGGTCAGCAGGTTGTCGCCCTCTTTCAGGGACGCATCGGGCTGGGTAACGCCCAGGGCTTTGCTGTCCTTGGCAGTGGCGGAAAGGGAGATTTTGGAGGTCTCATAGGGGACGTACACGGCGTATTCCGTGATTTCCGGGGAAAAGGCCGGGGACAGCTGCCCCGTGGAGGGGGTCAGCTCCGACAGGGACGCGTCGCTGCTGAGGGTCACGTTGGGGTCCGGCTGCCGGGTGACGGAGATGGTATACCGGCGGGTGGCCCCGTTGGCTGCGGTAACCGTCAGCACCACCGTGTTGACGCCCACGGACAGCTGGTTGCCGCTGACGGATACATTGGCCCCGCCGTCGGCGGCCCGGTAATCCAGGGGCAGCCGGGACACGTCATAGGGCACGGTGACGCTGTATTCCGTGGTTCCGGCGGAGAAGGCCGGAGACAGGGCATAGTCCCCGCAGGACAGGCCCGCCAGATTGGCGTTGCCGGAGGGGGGCGCGGCCACGCTGGCCGCCCAGGACG
>OGON01001327.1_pt1 | contig 17312 bp, 7 predicted proteins | sample 1552671 | NCBI WGS metagenome assembly OGON01 (sample SAMEA2580136, study PRJEB22360) | human gut metagenome | biome: human gut; feature: human-associated habitat; material: faeces | place: Denmark | collected 2008/2010 | reverse complement strand
CTCGCGCTCCGTGAGCCGGATCGTCCGCCGTTCGCCCGCTTCGAGGCGGACGGGGTGCGAGAAGGCGATGCCTCCGGGGCGGATCTCGCCCCGCAGCACGCCCTCGCAGGCCTTGTCAGAGTGGTTCTCCACGTCGGTAAGGAGTTCGACCTTCGCATGTTCGCGGTCGGGAACCTTCGTGCGCACCCACGGTTCGACGAGGCGTACGTCGCCCGAGAGAGACAGGTAGACATCGTCGGTGATGCCGCTTAGCAACCCGGGGGCATAGGGCATCCAGTCCCACCCGGCGCTGGAGATATAGGTCGGGCTGCGGAAATTGGGCACGGGGTATCCCACCCATTCGACCTCGACTTCGAGGCGGTTCTCCCCATCGGGTGCCACGAGCCGGGTGATGTCGTAGTCCCCCGGCTGCATGAAGCCGTCGAGGTGCCCCAACTGATGGCCGTTGAGGCGGACGGTACCCTTGCGGTTCACCCCTTCGAAGCGGAGCCACAGGGTGCGGCCTTCGCCGACCGGGGGCGTTGGGAAGAGCCCCGTGTAGCGGAAATTGTGGTCGTAGCGGCTCTTGTCCGTGCGGTAGGCGTTGTCGCCGAAATTGGGGTCTGCTTCCACGCCGGCCGCAACGTACGACGCGAAGACGCAGCCGGGCACGATGGCCGGGACGGAGGGCAGGGCGTCGCCCTCCGACGGCCGTACCTCCCAACGGATATGTCCGCTGCGGCTGTCGAGCGGGATGCGTTCCTGTGCACTGACGCCGGCGGCGAGCAGCGAAAGGCAGAGTGCGAAAATTCGTTTCATCATGGCGTGCGTTTTTTTCGGACGGGGGGGGAGGGTGCGCACTCCGCTCCGGCGGGGGAACGGAGTGCGCGCGGATCGCTATTCCTCCGTTCCCGTGCCGGAATCGTCGTCCGAGTCGTAAACGTGTTCCCAGTTATATACGCGGAAGAAGTAGGGCCGGTAGAAATCGGCGCTGCCGACGCGGTTGAAATTGTCCCAGAAGTTGGCCGGGTCGCTGTTGGTCGAGAATACCAGCTCGCCCTGGCGCGAAAGCGCCGGGTGGAGGTTGATCATGTACCAGCGCTGGTGGTAGGGACTGCCCAGCTTGTCGAGCGTCGCAGGCAGCGTGAAGAGCAGCGTCCGGTCGGTGAAGGGGCCGTAAGGCGTCTGGCTGCGGAAGAGGTAGATGTCGCGGCCGAAGGGGAAGGCCTCCATGCACATGTAGTAGACGCCGTCTTTTTCGAAGACCCACGGCATCGAACCCGATTCGGCCGTGATGTAGGAACGTTCCATCTCCTCGTTGCTCGGCACGGAGCTCTGCCAATGGTAGTCGCCGCTCAGGTCGCGGATGTAGTACGACCACGGGCTGCCCAGGTCGAGCGTCTCGGTGCGGGCCACCAGCACGCGCGAAACGAGGTTCACCTGTTTGGTCGTATAGAGGTAGATATGTCCCCCTTCGGTGTCTTCGAACATGGGCGAGCCGTAACCCAGGCCGTCGGATTTGAAATTGTAGTCGGTCGAAAGCACCGACATGTATTGCCCGTCGCCCGGCTCGCCTTCGAGGCTGTACTCGCGCAGGCATCCGTCGATGTTTTTCAGCGACCCGGGTTCCACGCCCGTCCAGAGCATTTGCAGGATTTTTCCGTGCGCGGGGTCGTCATATACGACGGCATCGCCGGCCCAGTAGCAGTAGTCCTGGTCGATTTCGCCTTTCTGGATCTCGGCATCGGAGAGGGAGGCTTTCGGATGGCGGATGTGGGTGCGGGCCTGGTAGTAGCGTTCGCCCGAGGGGTTGTCCGTCTGCACGTAGTCGGCCAGCCATACCAGGTCGTCGTCGCTCTCCTGTCCGGAGGCGATCGTCGCCCCTTTCTGGATCATCAGGCTGTTGCGCGGGAAGCTGCAACTGCCCCGGGCGCGGGTCTTGCCGTCCACCACGCCGTAGAAACTGTCGTTGAACGACCAGAAGACATGGCCGCCGGGCAGTGCCGTGGTGAGCACGCCGTCGCCGCCGTTCCAGCCCAGCGTACGGGTGAAGAGGGCATCGTATTTCTTGTCCTTGTAGACGAAGACGCGGGGATTCTGCCCTCCCTCGTCGGGCATCTGTACCAAATTCCACGACGGGTCGATGGCGGGCGGAACGGGAGCCGGGGTAACTTCAGGCGCCTCGTCGTCGGGGATCGCCGGGTTGTCGAAGTCGTTGCACGCGGCCAGGGAGCCCGTACACAGGCAGAATATGCAGAATGCTATGATATTTCTTTTCATGGTTCGTTGCGATAAGGATTAGTATTGGGAGCGGGTCATCGTTTCGCGTACTTCGTGCCAGGTATTCCCGCTTTCGGTGGCGAGCTGGTAACGGTAGTAGAGGTAGAACGTGCCGGTCGCAGGGTCGTAGGTAGAGTCGTTGAGCGGCGAGGCCGAGACCCGGATGGCATCCTGGCTGTCGAGATAGGGGGTTATGGAGACTCGCTGCATGGGTACGACCTCGTCCGTGATTTCGCCTTCGACGTAGACGGGGACGTTCACCCACGATTCGGGGTCGACCGTCACGCGCAGGCTGTTGTTGCGGGTCGTCACCTTGTCGTTGGCGGCCGTGGCGCCCGGGAGGATGCGCACCGAGCGCTCACCCACGGGGATGACCAGCTTCGAGGAGTTGATCGCCTGGCGCCGGGTGTTCGAGCCGAAGATGTTGTCGACGATCCAGCCGGTCTGCGTGGTGCCGGTCATGGTGTAGTAGGTGCTGCTCTTGGTCGTGGCGTAGTCGTTCCTGCGCTGGATCTCGAAAAGTACGAAATTCTTGGTGGCCGAGGGCATACAGGACGATACGGACTCGATGCGCAGCGGAATGAAATAGGTCTGGTCGGGGAGCAGCTCGTCTACCCTGACGTTGATCGGGAGGCTCGCCGAACAGCTGCCGGCCTCCATCTCGACGCTCATGGGGTCGATCGTATAGTATTCGGCGGGAAGTTCCATCGCGTATTCCTCGAACTTCGTGTCGAAATTGCGTTTGTTGTACTCGCCGATCGCCTCGAAGTCCAGCCCGAGTTTGACGGTGACGTTCTGGTCGAGCCCCGTCGTGCCGCTGGCATAGATGGCCAGCTCTCCCTGGAAGCCCTTCTCGCCGTATTCGAACTCCTGCCCGAGGATGTTGTTTTCGCCGCTGACAATGAATATCTCCTTGCGGTAAAGCTCCTCCTTGTAATACTCCATTTCACAGGAGCAGAGGAAGGCGGCCGCAGCGGCGAGTATCGTTATTTTGCTGAATGCTTTCATCTTCTGAATTTTTTGGAATTGACTATTTCTCCCAGCCCGGGTTCTGATCCAGGCTCGGTACTTTGCGCAGTTCGTTGCGGTGCAGCGGCATGAACATGTACTTGGACTTGAATGTCCGTTCGCGGATCGTGCGGTACGAGATGACCGTCGGGGCGTAGAATCCCTCCCATTTTCCGGCTTCGACGTTCAGGCCCGTCAGCGGCTCGCGTTCCAGTTCCTCGAAAATGCCCCAGCGGCAGATGTCGTAGTAGCGGCGGTTTTCGTGGAGGAACTCGACCATGCGTTCGCGCCGGATCAGCTCGTTGAAACTGGTGGCGTCCACCAGTTCGCCGGCGTCGGCGCCCGGGAGCCCGGCGCGGTAACGCACCTGGTTGAAAGCCCCGGCCATGGCGGTCAGGTCGCGCGAGTAGCTTTGGCCGTTGACCTCGTGGGTCTTGGTCAGGTTGTTCAGCGCCTCGGCGTAGGAGAGCAGGATTTCGGCGTAGCGGATCAGCGGGAAGGTCTTCTGAACCGTGCGGGCGTTGCTGCCCGTACGCGCGTCGCGCGGGTGGACGTACTTGTAGCAGGTGTATCCCGTCAGGTTGTAGATGTTGGTCACGCCCGCCTGGTTTTTGCCGGCATTGGCGCCGTTGTAGTACTCGACGATCTTGTTCCGCATCTCTTCCGAGGTCGTAGACTGCATCTGCCACAGGGTGCCCGAGAAACCGATGCTCGCGTAGAACCGCGGCTCGCGGTTGTCATAGGCCTTGTAGGTGCCGCCGGGCAGGGTGTAGTTCTTCGATAGCTGCTTGTCGGCTGCGGTGACGCAGGTCTGGTCGTAGGGACGATCCTCGTAGGGGTACTCGGCGCTCGCGTTGTTGATGTCGCGGCCGTCGGCCATGCGGTAGGCGTCGACGATGCGTTGCGGGATGCTGATCGAACTGTTGCCGCCCAACTTGAGCGGGAATACGACGTCCTGCTGGTCGGTGATGTTCTGCGTCGTGCCCCAGATCAGCTCCGGGTTGGTCACGTTCGTCGTTTCGCCGGTGAACATTTCCGAGTAGGAACGGAAGGGGTCGATGCCGCCCGCACCCGCAGGGAAGGGATCGGAGGGAACGTTCGAGGGCAGTGGCAGGGTGTATTCGTCGGCCGGCACCGTATGCAGGCGGTAGATGCCCAGGTCGATGACGCGCTTGGCCGCGGCGGCTGCCACGGCCCACTTGCTTTCGTCGTAGGTCTGAGAGATGTAGTGCACCCCGTCGGATTTACGCTTGAAAGCCCCGAAATAACGGCGTGCGGCGGCTCCGCCGTTGAAAAGCGGGCTCGCGGCCTGCAGGCGCAGGCGTGCGACCAGCGCCAGCGCGGCGCCTTTGGTCGGGCTGCCGAAGAGATCCAACGGCTGCTCGGTTTCGAGGCTTTCCGCAGCGGCTTCGAGCTCGGAGCAGATGTAATCCACGCATTCGTCGTAGGTGCTGCGCTCGGCCTGGTAATAGTCGGGCGTTTCGTTGGTGTTGAGAACCTGGTCGCCCACGAGGATCATGGGGCCCTGGTTCTGGAGTATCCAGTAGTAGGCATAAGCCCGCAGGAAGCGTGCGCGTGCACGGAACTCCATTTTGTCGAAGGCGTTCATGTCGGGCACCTCGTCGATGTGGGGCAGGATGGTGTTCACCTTGCGGATGACCTTGTAGCAGTTGGGCCAGACATTGAAATTCCAGTCCCAGCCGCCCATTTCGGTGTAGGTGATCTTGTCGGTGGTCAGCTCCGTGCCGGGGAAGGAGACGTCCAGGATGCCGTTGTAGAATGTCCCGCAACTGACGGCCTCGTCAGACCCGGTGGCGCCGGGGACGCTGCACCAGTAGTAGATGCGGCCCTCTTTGGGCAGCTGGTTCACCGCACCGTTGAAATAGCGCTCGATGTTGTATTGGCTCTCGAAGATACGCTCTTCGGAGAAGGTGTCCTCGAAGTAGTCGTCCACGTTCAGGAAGTTGCACGACGCGGTGAGCAGGCCGACCAGCGCGAGGGGTATGATGAATGATTTTTTCATGGTAGTTTATGTTCTTAGGAGAGATTCGGGTTAGAAGTTCAGGTAAATCTGCAGCGAGAAGCGGCGCGGGATCGGGTAGGCGTGCCCGGTCTGCATGGCCTGCTCGGGGTCGAAAATCTCCACGCCGTCCCATACCGCGAGGTTCTCGCACATGATCTGGAAGTCGATGGATTGCAGGCCGAGCGCTTTGCGCAGCCCCGGCGTGTGCAGGTTGTAGTTCAGGCTCAGTTCCTGCAGGCGCAGATAGCGGGCATTGCCTTTCCAGAAGGTCGAGGGTTTGGTGTTGTTGGCGTTGTTGCCGTAGGAAAGGCGCGGGAACCGCGCATTGGGGTTCTCGGTCGCCCGGTTGCCCGAGTAGTCGGCCGAAGTCCAGCGGTTGGCCGGATTGTAGGCCAGGGCCAGTACGTTGCCCTTGTATCCGCCGTTGAAGGGAATGTAACCGTCGAATTTCGAGCCGTCCTTGTCCCCGTAGAGGAAATAGTTGTTGCCCGTACCTTTGAACAGGACGTTGAGCGTCCAGTTCTTGTAGCGGACTTCGGCGCCGAATCCGTACATGAACTGCGGGATGCCGGAATAGGCGAACAGGGGCACCTTGTCGTCGTCGGTGATCACGCCGTCGCCGTTCACGTCCTTGTACTTGATGTCGCCCGGGCGTACCGTGCCGAACTGCTCGGGGCTCATGTCCACGTCCTGCTGATCTTTGAAGAGTCCCAGGGAGATGAATCCCCGCTGCACGTCGTTCGAGAACCCGGTCTTGCTCAGGTAGGGATAAGGCTGCGTGGCCTCTTCCCAGTTGTTGATCTTGTTCTTCGAGAGCGTGAAGTTACCGCGCAGCGTGAAGTGGAAGTTTTTGCCGAGGGGCTGGAAATATTCGAAGTTTCCGTCGCCGCCCCAGCTGGTCATGCTGCCGACGTTCCCGTAGGGCATGCTGATGACGCCCACGTAGTCCGGAATCTGGGCGCGTTCCTGGAAGATGCCCTCACGGCGGTCGCGGAAATAGTCCACCGTCATGGTGAAGCGGTCGCCGAAGAGGTGGAGATCCATACCGATGTCGAATTTCTTGGCTTTCTCCCACGCCAGGTTGTCGGCGCCCACGCGGTTCTCGGTCAGTACGCCCGAACCGCCCCACGGCGTGCCGTCGGTCTTCTCTTCGATGATCGTCAGGTAGGGGAAGCGCACGCTGGAAATCCGGTCGTTACCCACCATACCGTACGAGGCGCGGATCTTCATGAAGTCGATCCACTTGATCCGCTTCATGAATTCGTACTGCGTGGGAACCCAGCCCACGGCCACGGCCGGGAAGAATCCGTACTGCCGGCCGCTCTGGAAGTTCTCCGAACCGTTCAGGCCGAAGTTCACGTCGAGGAAATAGGTATCCTTGAAGCCGTAGGTGAAGCGCCCCGAGAGGCTCTGGTAACGCCTTGCGATGGCGTTCATCGAACTGTCGGCACCCGATTCGGTCGTGCTTTCCAGGTAGTAGAACAACAAGCCGCCTACGCGGTGGTTTCCGAAGGTGCGGTCGTAGTTGACTTTGGCGTCGAAATAGAGTTTCCGCCAGTTCCATGCCTCGGAGTTATACTGCACCGAAGCCTCGGTGACCTGTTCCGAAAGGATCAGCTCGCCTTTCTGGTTGCGCTCGCGTGCCAGGTAGAGGGCCGGCATGGAGTAGCGGCTTTCGCCGTAGAGCGACTGGGAATCCCACGAACCGGTGGCCTCGATGTTCAGCCCTTCGGTGAGCATCGACAAATCCTGTTTTATGCCGATGTTGAAGAGCGTGCGGCTTTTGTTCTCCACGGTGTTGCCCGTGTAGTTGAGCAGCACATGGGGCGGGATGTCGCTGTCCGAACCCGAGGCGGGCAGCTCGCCGCTCGAATAGCGCAGCGGGTACATCAGCGGGGTCGTTTTGGACTGCGAATCCCAGATCCAGTCGGTGAGCGACGTGTCGGTGCGGCTGTATTTCTTACCCATGCTCGGACGCTTGTTCACCGACATGAAGCCCATGGCACCCAGGTAGATCTGCGTCGTCTTGGTCAGGTTGATGTCGATGTTGGTGCGGAAATTATAGGTGTCGTAGCCGACGCCCTTGTTGTATTTGCTGTCGTCCATGCTCTTGTAGGCCGACGATTCCTGCGACATGCCCAGGCTGGCGAAATAGCGGGCGATGTTGCCGCCGCCCTGTGCACTGACATACTGCGTGTGCTGGAACGAGGTGGGGTTGAGGATCACGTCCTGCCAGTCGATGTCGGGGTAGAGGTCGGGATCCAGCCCGTAGCGGATGATGTCCATCTGCGTGTCGTTGTAGATCGGGCTCATGCCCGAGGCTACGGCTGCTTCGTTCGCCATTTCGGCATACTGCGTGGCACCCACGTAGCGGGGCAGGCGGCGCAGCTCGGAGATGGTGTAGTTCGAGCGGAAGGTGATTTTGAGCTGCTCCTGTTTTCCGCGCTTGGTGGTCACGAGCACCACGCCGTTCGCACCGCGGCTGCCGTAGACGGCCGTTGCGGCGGCGTCCTTGAGCACCGAGAAGCTCTCGACGTCGGCCGGGTCGATCTGGCTCAGGTTGCCTTCCAGTCCGTCGATCAGCACCAGGGCGCCGCTGTTGGCGCCGAACGTGCCGATGCCGCGCACCCAGAATTCGGAGATGTTCCGCCCCGGCTCACCGCTCGACTGGATGGAAATCACGCCCGGGACGCGGCCGCCGAGCGTGTTGACGATATTCGTCGCGGGCAGTTCGAGGTCTTTGGTGTCGACCACCGCCACGGCGCCCGTCACGCTGACTTTGCGCTGCGTACCCATACCGATGACGACGACCTCTTCCATCTGGTTGCCTTCCCGGAGGGTGATCTTGACGTCGGCCGCCGAAGTGATGATCTGTTCGGCGGTTTCGTACCCCATGAACGATACGGCCAGCGTATTGTACATTTTGGCGGTGAGTTTGAACCGGCCTTCCGAATTGGTGATGGAGCCGATGCCCGGCTCGTCCTTGATATAGACCGTGGCGCCGACGATGGGGACGTCGTCCGAATCCACGACCAGTCCGTTCACCTCGACCGGCTGCTGCTGTTGCTGTTTGCTCTGGGCACCTGCCTGTACCGCGAGCGCGAGCAGGAAGGCGCATATCAATAGAATTCGCTTCATGTCTGTTTAGGATTGTTAGGTGAATAAACCCACTTATTCGATGGCTATGCGGCGGATAGCATAGTTCTCGCTGTCGCCGATGTAGAGGTTGCCTTCCGCGGTGATGGCCAGGCCGACCGGTTTGTTGAATTTGGCCGCGTCGGCAGGGCCGTTCACATAGCCGGACGATTTGGGCGTCCCCGCGAACGTGGAGACGTAGCCGTTCGAGAGCGTGATCTTACGGATACAGTGGTTCTCCCTGTCCGTTACGTAGATGGCCTCGCCTTCGGGGTCTACGCACATCTGGCAGGGGTAGTTGAACTGCGCCTCGGCGAGCGGCCCGTCCAGATAGCCCGCCGTGTTTTTCCGCCCGGCCCACAATTCGATGGTGCCAGCGGCGATGTCGTGCTTGTAGATGCAGTGCTGGCCCTGGTTGGCGAAATAGACGATGTTGGGGTCGCGCGGATCGAAGACGACGCCCATGATGTCGCCCTGGGAGTCTATGAAGCGGCCGGGAGGCGTGAGATCCTCGCCCTTTCCGGTGGCGGGATCCCAGCGGGCCACGACGCCCTCGTTGGTGTAGAAGTAGAATTTATTGTCGGCCGGGCACATCGTGAAGGTCTGGATGGCATTCCATACGGGAGCGAAATTGCCGTCGGTATAGAACAGGTCGTGATCCCACTTGATGTCTCCCATGTTCGTGTTGGCGTAGTCGGCGACGGGGTCGAAATAACCGTATCCCTTGTTCCCGATGTTGGTGTGGTACCAATATACATTGCCTGTGGCCAGGTCGGTGCTCAGGAGGATACCCGTTACGAGGATGCCGAAATCGTTGAGGACTTTGATATTTCCGGCCTCCTCGTTCATCATGTAGACGCGGTGTTTGCCTCCGTCGTCTATGCTGAAGCGGACGTAGAGGTTGTCGTGCTTGTCGACGGCGATTCCCGATTCGGGCTTCGACGAGAAATACGACCCGATCAGCGAGGTGGTTCCTTCGGGCATGGTAGTGCCCTTCATGCCCCCGGCGATCGTGGAAACATTGGTCTGGATGATGTAGTCGAACAGTTCGTCGAACTGTACCTTGTTCTGCTCGTTCTCACCCACGGAGACCGAGATGACGCACTCTTCGCCCGGGAGTTTGGGTGCAAGGACGAGCATGCGGTCTCCCGTCGAGGAGATTACGGCTGCGCGTTTTTCGTTGAAATAGACATTGAGGGCTTTGGCGTCGGTGCCGAAGTTCTTGCCCTTGATGATTACCTGGGTCGCTATCGGCCCGGTTTTAGGATAGAACGATTCGAGTTCGATGGGTTTGTCGGGTTGGTATCCCGAATTCCCCCCCCCCCTCGTCGCCGTCAGAGCACGCTGACAGCCCGATTCCTGCCGTCAGGCAGGCGAGCCATAAGTGTAACCGGCATTTGCAGTAGAAGTTTTTCATGAATGTTGGTTTTAGTAGGGTATATATTAATAGGTTGACGCGTGGTTTGCGGTGGTTTTAACCCACCCCGGTGTGCCGCGGCCGTGCAGGGGCGCCCCGAACCCGATGCGGGACGGTCGGGGACAAAACACACCGCGGCGACGGGACGGGTCGTCCCGCCGCCCGGGAAAGGGCGTATGAGCCGCATTGACGGTTTCCCCGCAGGTTGGTGGGTCAGGTTCATTTACGTTTCGCAAGTCCCGTCGGAGCATTCGTCCGTCAGGAGTTTTTGTACTTATACAAAAGTACCTAATTGCGGGTGTAATTCAAGTCCGCCGGAATTGAAATGAGATGTATGTTAACTCGCTCTGAAAATTAACATGCTGTTTTCCATTGTGTTACATGCTCGGCTGTTTGCTGTTTTGGTAAACGGGAATTAGAGTTGCCGGTGGATATGCGGATTTAATATCCGGCGTTTTGACGGCTTGCCCCGCTTGTGGGATTGGGAGGATCGGACACTGAGAGCTGTTGTCCGGGCACTGGGGCGACCGCAACTTTCCCTCAATCCCGCGCCGGACGTCGTCGTGGGCGTGATGGCAGAGGGAAAACCGACCTGGGCCGATGAGGATGCACTCGTTGATCGGCGACGAAGCCTGAAGGCATGCAAATAGAAAGGGCCGGACATTTTGTCCGGCCCTTTTCGCATGGTCGCGTGGGGTTACTTGGTGACGCAGATGTCGTCGATGAACCACCGCGAGAATTCGCCGCTGGCAGCGTCGCTCGTGAATTTGATGCGGGTCGAAGCCGTCGCGCCCTCGATCTTCAGCGTATAGTTGTTGAAGGCCGTGGTCGAAAGGTTTTCGACGGTGGTTCTGGTCGCTCCGCCGATCGTTCCGCCGCCCGTTACCTCGACGACGATCGTCGTCAGGTCGCCTTTCTTGTCGGCGGGTTCCCCGGCCTTGCCTTTGGGACGGTCGGAGAAGGTCTTGTAGGCCATGGCTTTGAACGAGAGGTTCAGGTCGCCGGCGGTGCCGAGAGCCGGTGTCAGCAGGTAGCCCGGCGAGTTCTTGTAGGCGTTGCGCGCCACGGCCTGCGTTTCGACATAGCCGATTTGGGCATAGCCCGGACGCTGGCGGACGTTCTCGCCCGAAATTCCGTTCTTCACGGACGGCGCCCATGACGTGATGTCGCTGCCGCAGTAGTTGGCCATTGCCGCCAGTTTGTCACCCAGCAGGTAGTCGAGTCCTTCGGTCAGGTTGTCGAACGGTTCGAAATAGAGGGCTCCGGCGGGTTTGGCGGTGTGGAACGACGGTATCGCCTCGATCGCGAAGCACGAGTGCAGGCGCGAGTCGGAGTTGTAGCCCGCCGTGCCGCCGTTGACGCTGGTTTTTCCCGTGGGGTAGAGTTTCAGGTAGAGTGTCTGCCCCTTGGTCAGGTTGATCGTCGGGGTGAGGGGCACGGTGTAATAGAAGAAGAAACCGCTGCTGGAGATGGGCTGCGTGACGGAGATCGCTGTCGAGTTGTCGTCGGGCGTGATGAAGGTTTCGTTGTCGTTGGAGTAGGCCAGAACCCAGTCGCGCGGGGCGCCGCCCGTACCCGAGAGTCCGAACGACACGCGGAATTTGGCGGGCATGTCCTGCGCCAGCGGGAGCGTCAGCAGGAAGTAGCAGTTCTGGTCGGCGACCATCGACTTGGCCGGGATGTTGTCGTGCGCGCCCTCGTCGGCCCAGTGGGTCATGCGGAAATCGCTCGACGTGCGGCCGATGGCCCGTGCCGTGAGGACGGCGCAGATGTTGTTATCCTTATCTTCGGCCTTGAAGTCTGTGCCCTGCTTGTCGAACGTACCGTCCTTGATGGTGATGTACTTGCAGTCCTTGTTGGCCTGCGACGAGGCGTAGAACGAGAATACGTAGGGCAGCTTGATACCGATCGACGCGCCGAAGCGGATGCCCGTCAGCCTGAGGTCGTTTTCGGTGCAGGGGCGGATGCCGACCGTGCGGTCGTGCGGGACGGCAATGCCTTTCAGCGTGCCGCTGCCTGTGGGCGCGGCGTTGATGCCGAACGAAGCCGTCTGGTCGGCGATCAGCGCGAAACGGTCGTTGTCGGGGGTCTGCATCGTCAGCCCGTCCATTACCTTCATGCCGTCGAGCGAGTGCCCCTCTTCGACGTACACCTGCGAATAAACGCCTACGTACATCGATTCGTATACGCCCGACATCAACTGCTCGTACGTGATGGTCGTGGCGTCGAGGATCACCTGCGACGTTTCGGTGCGTCTGGCCCGGTCGTCGGAAACGGGTTTCAGCTCCATGACGCCGTTCTGGGCGCTGCGGCTGACAACGGCCCCTTTCAGGTCTACTTCGAGTTCTTCGCCGATGTTGTAGTAATGGATGTCGTCGAGCCGGAGCGTGATGCCCGTGCCGGGTTCGGGACTCCCCTGCAGGGCGATGCAGTGCTCGAAGTAATTGTTGTCCTCTACGCTCGATACGACGGTGCCGCGCATCTTCACCTCGTCGGGCACCGTGTAGTCGCCCTCGGCGGCGAGCGCCTTGAGGTCGGGGATGGTGATGTAGCCTTCTGCGGCCGCCGCGCCCTGCGTGACGGTCAGTACGTCCTTGACGTCGGGGTGCGAGAGCGACCGGGCGGTGATCGTCACCGAACGCGACGTTTGTGAGTCGTTTTTGGTCAGGGCGGCTTCGATCGTGGCGTTGCCGACGGCCGAGGTCTCGGAGAGTTCGACCCAGGACGTTTCGGCGCCCTCGACGGTGATTTCCCAGTCGCAGTTCGAATCGACGCTGAACGACAGAGTCGTGGCAAACGACGGGGCTACCAGCGTCGGGGTGCTCATCCTGAGCGTCGGCATCGGAAGATCCACATCGTCCTGACAGGCCCACGCCGTGAGTATGGCGGCGGCTGTGGCGAGAAGCCTGAATGGTCTTATAAGGTTGTTTTTCATGGTCAGGTCATTTTTTATTTAGCAATAAGTGGCAGCGTGTGCCGGATATCGGCCGAAGAGGTACCCAGCAGTATCTCGAAATCGCCGGGGTTTACACGCCATGCGTGCGTCAGGTCGCACCAGTAAGCCAGATCCCTGTAAGCGATCTCGAACTCCACGACCTGCGACGCTCCGGGCGTCAGCTCCGTTTTGCGGAAGCCCTTGAGCTCCTTCACGGGACGTATCACCGCCGGGTTCTTCTCCGAAACGTAGAGCTGGACGACTTCGGCGCCGGGCAGCGTGCCCGTGTTGGTGAGCCTTACCGAGATTTTGACTTTCTCGCCGTCGGCGATGGCCTTGGCCGAAAGGCGGGGCTTCGACAGCTCGAAGGTGGTGTAGGAGAGCCCGTGCCCGAAGGGGAAGAGCGGCTCGATGCCCTTGGTGTCGTACCAGCGGTAGCCTACCAGCACTCCCTCGGTATAGGGAATGTCGTAAAGCTGGATGAGCCGTTCGTTGCGGCATTCGTTGTAGAACTGTCCGTCGGGCGGAATGGTTCCTTTGGCCGGAGAGTCGGCGAACTCCTTTTCGATGGTTATCGGCAGTTTGCCCGACGGGTTCAGCTCGCCGGCGAGCACTTTCGCGATGGCGCGGAATCCGTTCTGTCCCGGATACCAGCCGTAGAGGATGGCTGCGGCTTTGTCGGCCCAGCCGGTCATGCGGATGCCCGAACCGGAATTGACCAGCACGACGGTGCGGGGATTGGCCCCGACGGCCTGCTGCACCAGCTTCTCCGCGGAAGAGGGGAGCGCGAACGGACGTTCGATGCTCTCGGCGTCGAGCGTCCCCACGCTTATGAGTACGACGTCCGCGGCGGCGAACTGCTCTTTCGAGGGTTTTTCGGCGAAGGTCACCCGGGCGCCGAACTGCTCTTCGAGCGCTTGGCGCAGGGTGACATTGTTGTAACCCTTGACTGCCGCCGAACCTGCCCCGCGCGGGATTTCGTCGAGAAATTGGCCTGCCGCGAGTATCTTCGTTCCGGGTTTGAGCGGCAGGAGCCCGTCGTTCCGGAGCAGTACGATGCCTTCGGAGCTCGTTCTGTAAGCGGCGGCTTCGTGTTCGGGAAGTTTCGCCAGCAGTTCGGGTTTGTACTTTTCGTCGCCCTTGCGGTCGTACAGCCCGAACCGGATGCAGGTGGCGATCAGCGGACGGATCATCGCGTCGATGTCGGCTTCGGTGATTTTGCCCTGCGACAGCAGCTCCTGTGCCGTGATATCCTCTTTCCAGCTGCCAGGCATCTCGACGTTCTGACCTGAAAGAATCAGCTTCTGCATGTCGTAGACCGAATTCCAGTCGGTCATGACCAGTCCTTCGAATCCGAGTTCGCCGCGCAGCAGGTCGGTAATGACCTCTTTGCTCTGACCCGCCCACTCGCCGTTGATGCGGTTGTACGAGGTCATTACGCAGGCGACGCCTGCGGCGATGCCGGCTTCGAAGCCGGGCAGGTAGATCTCACGCATCGTGCGTTCGTCGAGAATCGAGTTCGAACGGCGGCGGTAGAATTCCGTGTTGTTGGCCAGGAAGTGTTTCAGGCAGGCGGCTGTGCCGGTACTCTGCATCCCCTGCACGTAGTTCTCGGTGATGCGCGACGTGAGAAACGGATCCTCGCCGAAATACTCGAAATTGCGGCCGCACTGCGAATTGCGGTAGATGTTCAGTCCGGGGCCGAGCAGTACCTCGACGCCGCCCGCACGGCACTCCTCGCCGATGGATCGGGCGTAATCGTAGGCCAGCGCCGGATTGAACGTGGCGGCCAGCATGATCGGGCACGGGAAGGCGGTGGACTTTTCGAGCTGCCGAACCATCGTGGGGTCGGGCAGGTTGTGGCGCATGTTCACGCCCTGCGAAGCGTCCGAAAGGTAGATGTAGGGGATGCCGAGGTGTTCGATGCCGTTGAAGAAGAAGCGGCTGTAACCCCGCGTCATCGAGATTTTTTCGTCGAGCGTCATCTTCGATAGCAGGCTGTCGGCCTGCCGGGCGGCTTCGACCACGCTCATGCGCGGCTGGGCGAAGCCGGAAACGGCAAAAAAGAGCAGTAAGGTCGATAATGCGATCTTTTTCATAACAGGTTATTTTTTGATGTCCACCAATACGGGCAGGTGATCCGACACTTTATTGACATTGATCTCGTCGTACGACGGGACGGCCGTTCCCAGCACTTCGCAGGCGGCCTTGTTGCCTTTGTAAAGCACGATGTAGTCGATACGCTTGGGGGTGGCGGTGTTCATGAAGGTATTGGACGAGGTGCTGATGATCTCCCATTTCTCCTTCAGCTTGACCATCATCTCCGACGACATGTTGCTTTCGTTGAAGTCGCCCGCAAGGAAGATGGGCTTGGTGTACGATGCGTAGTTGGCGGCGATGTAGGCGTTGATGATCTCCACCGACTGCGCCCGGTTGGTCGTTTCGAGGTGGCAGAGGTGGGTGGCGATGAAGATGTAATCGTCGAACTCGGCGAGGAAGAACTTGCGCGCCTCGGTGCCGGGCAGGTCGCCCGATACGGTGCGCAGCGGTTCCCGCTTGCTGAGGATGCCGATGCCGTAGTCGCCGCCGCGGTAGTCGATCGTCTTGCAGTAGTAGGGCCGCATCCCCGTGCGGTCGGCCAGTTCCTGCAACTGGTCGGTCTGATGCCACGTGGTGTTCTTGTCCAGTTCCTGCAACGCGATCACGTCGGGGTCCATCAGCGAGATGACCTTGGCCGTGTTGTTGTAGTTCGCGCGGTCGGTCCCGGAGTTCTGGGTCCATCCCTCGCAGCGGTGGGTGTTGTAGGTCGCCAGCCGGATCGAATTGGGCAGGCGTCCGTAACCGTCCTTGTAGGGGTTCTCGGCCGCTCCGGCCGAGTGTCCGAAATCGAAATCGGAGTTGTCGCCGTCGAGCTCGTTGCACGCGGCGAAGGTCGTTGTCGTGCAGAATGCCAGCAGCAGGTATGCTAAGTTTTTGAATTTCATGGTCAGCGTTTTTTGTTAGAATTTGAGTCCGTCGTCCCAGCCGGGGTTCTGGCTGATGGCGCCCTGCGTCAGTACACGGTCGTCAGTCGGGATGGGATAAAGGTAATCCCGCTCTTCGTTCCAGGTGCGCACGAGGTTGGGATCGTCGTGTATCCGGATGTAGCCGTGGTCGCCCTCGCTCAGTTTGACGTCCACGCCGAGTTCATAGACCACGGGGATTTTGGTGTCGGGTTTGGTGCCCGACCAGATACAGACGTCGTCCGTGCCGTCGCTGTTGAGGTCGTACGAGCCGACGCCCGGGAAGTAGAGCCCTTCGAAGGGCTTTTCGAAACGCTTGCCCTCTTTCCAGCGCATGATGTCCCAGTAGCGGAAGTTCTCCATGAGCAGTTCGACGGTGCGTTCGCGGCGGATTTCGAGGATGACGCCCTTGTTCGCTCCCGTGACGTTGGCATACCCCGTCTCGGCCGATGCCAGGTAGGGGTCGGGATTGGCGTTGGCCCACTCCAGCGAGAGGTTGGCCACGCCGGCGCGTTCGCGCAGCGGCTTGATCGTCTTGTCGAGGTCTTCCTGCGTCAGCGTGCCCAGCTCGGCTTTGGCTTCGGCGTAGTTGAGGTAGACTTCGGCCGTACGGAAAAGCGGCATGTCGCTGGTCGAAGCCTGGTAAGCGTCGTATTTGGCCGGTAGCAGGAACTTCACCAGCTGGTAGCCGGTCATGGTCGCGGCCAGGTTGGGCGCCGACTCCTTGTCGTCGTCGATGCGTTTGTAGCCCGGCGTGCGGACGGTCTGTGCGAAGCGGCCGTCCCGGTTTTTGCTCTCCTCGGGGAGCTGCATCGTCTCCCAGCCGGGCTGCGAGGTGAAGGGTGTGCCGTCCTTCATCAGATACATGTTGGCGATGTTCTTCAGCAGGCCGGGGCGTCCCATCGTGATGCTCGTGAGGTAGCCGTTGACGTCGTGCTTCAGACCGATAGCCGTGTTGTAGGCCCGGGCGAGCACGATTTCGGTGTCGAGGGCCTTGAGCGACGAGAAAAGGTTGAGATACGGCGTCGTTCCCGTCGTGTAGACCGAGTATCCGCTCTCGTCGATGAAGCGCTTCGACGCCGTCGCGCAGGCCGTGAGATAGCTTTCCCAGTCCTTCAGCCCGTGATACTTGCGGAAGGTTCCCTCGAACAGGCAGACGCGGCTCTTGAGCGCCAGCGCCGCCCAGCGCGTCACGCGGTAGACCGACCTTTCGACGGGCAGGTTGGTAACGGCGAAATCGAGGTCTTCGATCACCTTCTGCATCACCATCTCGCGCGGATCGCGGCCCTTTTCGAAGAGCAGCGGGTCGCCGGCGTCGATCGGACGGTCGACCCAGGGCACGTCGCCGTAATGCTTCACCTTCTCGAAGTAGAACCACGCCCGGAAGAAGCGCGCCACGCCCTCGTACTCGAGCCGCACGTGCTCGTCGGCACAGTTGGAGGAGTATTGGAGGAAGAAATTGATGTCGCGCAGCTTCTCCCACTTCCAGGAGCCAGCCGTCGCGGGCACGGTGCGGTTGCCCAGCACCTCGCT
>OGON01001318.1_pt1 | contig 17382 bp, 22 predicted proteins | sample 1552671 | NCBI WGS metagenome assembly OGON01 (sample SAMEA2580136, study PRJEB22360) | human gut metagenome | biome: human gut; feature: human-associated habitat; material: faeces | place: Denmark | collected 2008/2010 | reverse complement strand
CGGCAATTAACCTTCGGGGGGGGGTATCTCCTAGAGGTACTCTTCTCCGAGGGCAGTCAATCATCGAGTACGTCCTGATCATCGCCGTAATCGGTCTGGTGATCGTGTTCGCGGGACCCGGCGTGGCCGGAGCCATCCGCAACCAGTTCAACCTGGTCGGCAACACGGTGAGCAGCGGGACGACCGGCGGCACCGAGGACGGCGGCGCGTCCGGTGGAGGCTCCACAGGCACCGCTTCCGCGACCGTCCAGGCGGCGGTGGCCAAGGACGCCAAGGACTGGACCCTCGATGAGCAGAAGGCCGTGGCCGAGGACATCGCCTCGAAGGGCGAGGCATCGCCCGCGTACGCCAAGGCTGAAGCCGCGATGAATGCGGGGACGAAATTCTCGATGAAACTCACGAACGGCAAGACCCTCGAGTACCGCATAATCGGTATCAACCACGATGACCTCGCGGACGGCTCCGGCAAGGCAGGTTTGACATTTGAGGCAATCAACAATGCAATGGGCCAACAGCGAATGAACGCCACCGACACCAACGCCGGCGGCTGGGAGAAGTCCGAGCTTCGTGGCCGCCTCAACTCCGGCGACCTTTGGGCTCTCCTGCCGTCCGAACTCCAATCCAAGGCGAAGGCCGTCACGAAGATGACCGACAACAAGGCGGATGGCAACTACGGCACCCCCTCGGCCACGACCGATACGGTCTTCCTGCTCAGCATGGCTGAGGTCTACAGAGATATCCCCTGCGGCGGTGATCAGTACGAGTTTTATAAATCCAAGGGCGTGACGTCATCGAACGGTTCTGGGGCTTCATCGGACTTTGGTCACCGGACACGCTCCGTGGGCGAGTCCGACTCCACGAGCTTCAGATCCATCGCGAGTAACGGTTACTTTGGCGTCTATAGCGTCGCATCGGGTGTCAACTACGTGTTTCCCGCTTGGTGCTTCTAGGTTCATATTCTTCTAACGTAAGGCCCGTGCGATTGAACTGCCTCCCATTTCTTGGACATGAGAAATGGGAGGCTTTCTTTATGCGCGTTGATTTGAGGGTGAAGCATGATGCCGAGGCCAGGAAGGCGGCCATAGGGCTCTTCGAGCTCGGGCACGGGTATAAATCTGCCGCGATTGCCCTTTCGCTTCCCGCGGAAGCCGTGAGAAGATGGCAGGAGATATACCGCGCATTCGGGAGCGAGGTGCTGCTGCGCATGGACGGAAAGCAGGGCAGGTGCACATACGAGCAGAAGGTCGCCGCCGCCTCCGCCGTCGTCGACGGCGGCATGACGAAGACCGAGGCGATGGCGGCGTTCGGCATAATGTCGATGTCGCCGCTCAAGAAGTGGTGCGCGCTATACCGCCGGGGCGGCGCGGAGGCCCTGCGCCCGAGGCCCAAGGGCCGGCCGAGCGGTTCCAGGGCGAGGCCGCGGACCCGCGAGGAGGAGCTCGAGGAGCGGTGCCGCAGGCTCGAGGCCGAGGTGGCCTACCTAAAAAAATTACGCGCCCTGGTCGAGAGGGACGGGCTCTGACCAGGGCGAAGGCCGAAGCGGTCGCGGCCCTGCGCGCCGAGGGACACGCACTCGGGCACCTGCTCGCATGCGCCGAGCTCAAGAGGTCGACCTACTACTACGCCCTCGCGCACCCGCCGAGGCCCACGCGCCCCGAGCTCCGGGAGGCGGCCGCCGAGATCTTCTCGCGCACCGCCAACGGCTGCGGGCACCGGCAGATAGCGATGTGCCTCAGGGCGGAAGAGGGGGCCGTGATAGCCGACAAGACCGTGCTCAAGATGATGCGCGAGATGGGGATCCGCTGCGGGATCAGGCGCGAGACGGCCTACCACAGGTACAACTCGTACAGGGGCGTCGTCGGCAGGACGTTCGAGAACGTGATCGCGAGGGATTTCGACGCCGGGACCCCGTGGCAGAAGCTGGGGACGGACGTCACCGAGTTCAAGGTGGCTGGCGGCAAGGCCTACTGGGCCCCGACGCTGGACTTCTGCACCAAGGAGATCGTGGCGAGCGACATATCGACCACGCCCGACATGGCCCAGCAGGCGAGGATGCTCGACGAGCTGCTGTCCAAGATCCCCGAGGGCGCCGCCCCGACCATGCACTCGGACCGGGGCTGGCAGTACCAGCACGCCTCATACACATCCAGGCTCGAGGCCGCCGGCATCGTCCAGAGCATGTCCAGGAAGGCGAACTGCATCGACAATGCCGCCACCGAGCAGCTCTTCGGCCACGTCAAGGACGAGTTCTACCGGGGCCGCGAGTGGAAGACGTTCGAGGATTTCAAACGCGACCTGGAGGAATACATAGTCCACTGGAACACGAGCCGGAGGCAGGTAAGATTGAAGGGCCTGACCCCGGAGGAGTTCCGGAATCAGGCCCTTGCGGCCTAGTCGCTATTTAGGGCGTCCAAGATTTGGGGCGCAGTTCATTCCGGCAAGGCGGGCCTGACGTTCGAGGCGACCAACACTGTCTTGGGCGCCCAGAGAATGAACGCCACGCAAACGAACGTCGGCGGTTGGGAGAAATCCGAGCTGCGCGGCCGCCTCAACTCCGGCGACCTCTGGTCGCTTCTGCCGACCGAGATTCAGTCCAAGGTGAAGTCCGTCAAGAAGATTACCGACAACCAGGGCGGCGGCAGTGCAGGCACCCCCTCGGCCACGACAGACAAGGTCTTCCTGCTCTCGTCGACCGAGGTCTGGGGTGACATGCAGTCCGACGGCGTCCAATACGAGTACTACAAATCCAAGGACGTGACGAGGATGAACTGGTCCGGGGCTTCGTTGGGCACCAGTCGCTGGACTCGCTCCGTGAGTCCGCGCTACTCCACGTCCTTCTGCTATGGCCTTTACAGCGGCTACTTTGCCAGCAACGACGCGACGAACACCTACTACGGGTTCCCCGCTTTCTCCTTCTAATCTATGCCCTAGAACCCCTCTGACATTTGCCGGAGGGGTTCCTTCCCAGCTGGAGGCCCTATAGTTCCAAAGAGCAAGCAGACCGAATCGGTCTCGACTGAAGACCCTCTGTTCCCATGAATATCAATCTGCAGGAAGATGTTTGTTTTGCTTAGCCGCAATCATAATGAACTGGGGTCAGAATGACCCTACTTAAGTTTTACGTCCCGCTGGGTTAAGTTTTGACTTGTGCAAAATTTTGACTCAACGGGCGGCTGCTTATGAACACTTACAAGGACGTGACCCGCAGGGAAACGATTGCGGGTCGCGATACCGAATCCGGGGACAAGGAACTCGGGGTCCGTATATGGCGAATCATGCGGAAAAAGGGCATGAACCAGAGTTCGCTCTCGGAAGCCTCGGGAGTGTCGAAAAACATAATCACCCGTCTTTTGACGGGGCGCAGGTTGACATCGTTCACGAATATCGAGAGGATCGCCACGGCGCTCGATGTCTCGCTCGATGAGTTCAGGCCACTCGCGCATCGGCCGCGGAAGGATTGTCAAACAGCTGCTCAGGTAACTGATATCGACGAAATTGCCAACGTGGATGAAGACGATGCCTTCGGCGATGGCATCAACCTATATAGATAGGAAGCAATCTTGTGAAGAAGTATTTCGTACTGGTCAATAAGGAAGGCCTGCCATTCATCTCCCTCAGACGTGAACCGAAAGATTGCCCGCTCGTCGGCATCTGTTCGGACCTGGCATCTGCCAAATCCCTGATGAAGGCATTCTTGGAGTCGAAAGAGAAGGACGGTACCGCTAAGCTCACTTAGAGCGACTCCCCGTACATATTTATATTTAACGGCTGGCCGATTCGGTCAGCCGTTTTTATTTAGCCGGAATCAAAGGCAAATGAAAACAGAGCTTTGTTACCGACACCAAAATCCACTGCGGAATGAGCAAATGTGATTGCCGCTGCGGCACGACAAATTCGTCCGCTTGACTGAGTCCGATTATGTTCGCCGAGGGAGCGCGCCCCTCGCCTTCTGTCGTTCTCAACTGAGAGGATTCATCCAATGGATTTCGTCAACTCCGCCTGCGCCCACGCCGTGGTCGCCAAGAACCAGATCAAGAACAAGCTCGTGCGTGACTTCCGCGCCGCCAAGGCCGGCGAGCTTTCCGGCCAGGGCCTCATCGAGTACGTTCTGATCATCGCCGTCATCTCGCTCGTCGTCGTCTTCGCCGGCCCCGCCGTCGCAGGTGCCATCCGCAACCAGTTCAACAAGATTGCCACCACTCTGAGCACCGGCACCACCAGCGGCTTCGGTGCCTAGTTGCTGGGCTGCTTGCGTTTTCGGCACCGTCCGTTTCCCAAGACGGGCGGTGCCTTTTTCTTTATCGGGAACAGAGGCTGACAGGAGACACCCGATGACCATCGTCAATGCAGTATTAGGAGGCATCGGAGCGGCGCTGATTTCATATGGTGCCGTCCTCGCCCTCGCTGCGAAGAATCGAGATTCGCTTAAAACCGATGCCGAGCAGGTTAGCGCCATCGATGAGGGCGGCGCTGCCGATGCCGAGTGGCTCGAGGAAATTCGCGATGGTGCATATAAGGGGCTCGTCTCCCCTTCGGTCGCCAATGCGGTCTCTTCGACTTGCGGTTTCAGCGAGCAGGATATCGCCGATATCGACCGTTCCTATAAGTTCTGGGGCGGGAATGAAGCCGGGCGTCTCGATACGGGCTGTTCCGACTGGCTTCTCGCCACCTGTCTTCTCGGCGGAACCGCAGCGGGCGCGATCGGCGGTGCGACCGAAGGAGTTCTCTTCGGTTGCTGGGTCGCCACCTTCGTCGGTATCTGCGTGAACGATTTCCGTTACCGCAGAATCGACCTCGCCTCCATCGCCCTTCTCGCTCTGCTCGGTGTATTCATGGGCGGTCACGCCGGCATCACCTCAAGGCTCATCCAAGGTCTCGTCCTGACCGCAGCCCTCTATCTCGCCTCCCTGGGAGCCGAGTTCCTCTGCGGCCGTGAGGCCTTTGGCCTCGGTGACGTATTGCTGCTCGGCGCGGTCGGCGCATCAGCCGTCTACAACACCCCGGCCCTATCCGCCGCATGCTTGGTTCTATTAGCAGAATGCTCGGTTGCGCTCGCGATACTCAAAGCCAGGCACTCGGACACCGCCCTGCCCTTCGCGCCCCTCGCCCTCCTGCCCTCCCTCGCGTTCGTCTTGGTTGCGTGATGCCATGAATAGATTTGCAAAACATAATTCGGTACGGGGACAGTCCCTCGTAGAGTTCGTCCTGTGCGCACCGCTTCTCATCCTCATGCTTTTCGCCGTCCTCGACGGATCGGCATACTACCGCAGCTCGATGTGCGTCCGAACGGCCGCGACCGAGGCGGCAACCTACTACACGAAGCGTCCCGAGGCGAGCGATGCGGACGTGAAGGCGCACGTTCTCAATTGCGTCAAGGGAACGGAGGGTGTCGAGTTCTCATTCGAATCTCAGGCCAGAGGCACCGAGGAGAGCGACTACACCATGTTTGTCAAGCAGGCCGATGGCTGGAAGAGTGCCGAGACGAAGACCGTCACGAAGGGCAAGGCGTTTACCTGCAAGAAGACCATCAAGACCTTCCTGCCGTCCCTTTTCGGAGGCGGGCGCACCGCAACGGCATCTGCCACCGTTATCGGCAATGCGTCGGAAGAAGGTGTCCTACGATGAGATTTCGCGGGCCGAAAGGCCAGACGACCGTCGAGTTCGCCTTCGCCGGAGTCTGGCTGATCCTACTGATGATGGCCGTGCTCTGCTTCGGATTCATCACCTTCCAAAAGTCATCCTTCGATTACCAGGTATCCCATATGGCCGATGAGCTCCCGAGCGGATGGGAGAGCATGGATGCCAAGCAGGTCGTGAAGAGCTGCGTCGCGAAGGCCTCGGGCATTTCCGAAGACGATATCCAGGTCAATACCGCCGAAATCCACCTCGAGGACAAGGGGAAAACGGACTTGGGCAACGACACGGCCGTGCAGCTCGGCAGCGAGCTCAAGACGACCACGGCATCATATCTCGACATCAGCGCGGACATCACCGTACACCTCGGGCGCGGCCTAGGACTCGCCGGAAACGGCGGAATCCCCTACCGCCGCTCCGTAAAGCAGAGTTTCACCGTGGAACGCCGCTGGGAGGTGGCATAGATGATGAGATTCGGAAGCCGCGGGATGCGCGGTCAGGCCCTCGTCATGTTCGTCCTCGTCTCCGCCGCCCTCGTCATGGTCTTGGGTCTCGCCATCGACGCCTCGGGCGGCTGGTGGAAATCCCAGAGACAGAACGATGCCATCGAGATCGCGAAGGAGTCGGCGCTGTCGCGCAGCAACGAAATCAAATTCAACGCCACCGACTCCACGCGTGCCATCGATGGGATCGTCTACGCCTCGCTCACGGAGAATCTCAAGGATATCGAGTCCTCCGAGGTATCCGTGACCTCTTGGGAGGTTCCCGAGACCAAGACGGGGAGCATGAATAGGCTGATCGGTGTCGAGGTCACCGTCACCGGTACGTATAGATGCGTGTTCGCCCAGACGTTCGGCTTCAGATCCATCCCCGTGAAGAACACCATCACTTTCACCATCAACCCGTACTCATCGACCGAGGTCTGGCGACAGGATGCGAACGGCCACGGTTGCCGTCTCGCGAAGCCCGCCGGCAAGGCGGTCGGTCAGGAAACATACGAGACGCTCAGCGCCGCATCCGGTATCTCCGATGCGCTGAACGCCGCAATAGAAAAGGGACTCGCGGAGCTCTCTTAAGACCTGCGCTATAAGCGATGAGACAGGCGCAGATAGCGCCGGAAAGGAACAGGACATGTTCAACAAGAAGGACAAGGATTTCTCCGAAATGCCCTTGGAAGGCGAAGACGTCAAAAAGAAGGGCTTCGCCGTCTTCGGGGGCAAGAAGGAAAAGGACCCCGCCTCCAAGATCGTTACACCCGAGAAACGCCGCCGCCAGCTCTCCTGGCTCTGCGGCGCGTGCGCCGCTGTCGCGGTCGGCTCGCTCGCATTCGCCGCGGTGGAGTTCACCGTCGCGCAGGACACGGTCGCGAAGACCCAATCCAATATGGTCGAGATCGTAGTCCCGAAAGATACCATCAAGGCCGGTACCCCCATCACGGCGGACATGCTCGAGGAGGCGCAGGTTCCGAAGCGCTACGTCCCCGCCGATGCGGCCGACGAATCCAGCAAGTCCGACCTGATCGGCAAGTCCCCGGTAGGCGACCTCTCCAAGGGCGTGCCCATCTCCATGGGCACCGTGCAGGGTTCCTCCAATCCCTCGTCCATCTCCCTCGCCCTCGCATCGGGCCATGTGGCGCGAACCTTCTCGCTCGATGCCGCGGCGAGCATGTCCCCGTTGCTGAAGCCCGGTGACTACGTCACGGTCACCGCGACCTTCAAGTCCGGCAACGGCGCCACGCAGCAGACCGTCAACTACCAGAACGTCAAGGTGCTCGCCACCGACGCGACGCTTCAGAGCACGGACGGCTCCTCCCAGAGTTCGGGCTATTCCACCATCACGCTCGAGCTGACCCCCGAGCAGCTCAGCGAAATCGGAACCGCCGACTCCATCAGCCTCGCCGCGCAGCCGCTCAGCGAGAACCCCAAGGACGATGCGGAGACTGCGGAGGCGGACGCCGCCGCGCAAGAGGACGTGCAGGCCGACGAGGGCGCCGTCGACGCCCAGCAGGCCGATCAGCCCCAGGAACCCGCTGCCGTCCAGCCCGAGGAGTAGCCATGCTCGATAGGAAATACGACAATGCCCTCTCCGAGGTCATGAGCCGATGCGCGAACGACCTTCAGAACCAGGTTGCGCTCGTCGGCCAGGTGTCCGACGGCATCGATACGCTTCGCGACCGTGCTCTGGCGTACGTACACCGCTCCCCCGCCTTCTCCGAGGAAGACGAGAGCATCCAGCGCCAGGCTGCCAAGTACGTAGTCGACGACCTCTTCCAGCTCGGCCCCATCGAGGAGCTGCTCTGGGACCCCGATGTGTCCGAAATCATGGTAAACTCGCCCGACCAGGTCATGGTCGAGCGCCGCGGCAAGATCACGCTCTCGGGCGTCCACTTCTTCGATGAGGAGCATGTCCAGAGGACCATCGCCCGTATCGTCTCCTCGGACGGCCGCAGGTGCGACAACCAGAGCCCGCTGTGCGACTGCATGCTGCACCGCGCCGGTGCGCCGTTCGACGGCAGCCGCGTCAACGCCGTGGCTTTCGGCATCGCGAAACACTGGACGCTCGATGTCCGTAAGTTCCGCAATGACGTGTTCACCCCCGCCTCGCTCATCGCCAACGGTTCCATGGACGAGAACATGGCTGATTTCCTGCAGGCACTCGTCCTTGCCCGCATGAATATCGTCATCGAAGGCGGCACCGGTTCTGGTAAGACAACGCTGCTCAACGCCCTGTCCAACTACATCCCCGACGACCAGCGCATCATCACGGTCGAGGACACGGCCGAGCTGAACCTCGCAAAGACCCATGTCCTGTCGCTGCAGTCGCGTCCCGCCAACAACGAAGGCAAGGGCGAGATCACCCTTCAACAGCTCGTCATCAACACGCTGCGTCAGCGCCCCGACCGCATCGTCGTCGGCGAGTGCCGAGGACCCGAGGCGTTCGATATGCTGCAGGCCATGAACTCCGGCCATGACGGCTCTCTCACGACCACGCACGCGAACAACCCGCGTGCCGCCCTCGATCGCCTGCAGAACCTCGTGCAGATGAGCCGTGCAGGTGCGAACATGCCTCCCGATGCCATCATGAAGATCATCACCGAGGCCGTCGACTTCGTCGTCGAGATCAAGCGCCTTCCGGACGGAAGCCGCCGAGTCAACAACATCTGCGAGGTCTGCGGCATGCAGGGCAACGTCCCGACCATCGGATCCATCATGAAGTTCCAGAAGACCAGTGTCGACGGCAACGGGCGAATCATGGGAGAGTTCCGCCCGACCGGCTCGCGCATCGTCTCCGAGGAGCATAAAGAGCGCTTCTATTCCAACGGAATCGAAATCAAGCCCGAATGGTTCGACAACGGAGGGTTGTGGTAGACATGGACCAGACGGTCGTCGCTTATTTCTTCTACGGCGTCACCTACGCCCTCATCATCGCCGTCCTGACGCTGTGCGTCATGGCACTGCTCGTCTCAAGGCAGCTGCGCGTCCTCTCCGAGCGCCGCGATATCTATAACGAGGACGAAGAGGGTTCCAAGAAGAAATCCCTCAGCATCCTCGCCGAGCTGCGCGAGGTCGCCCGCAAGCATATCGAGGGCAGCGGAATCAAGCTGTCTCTGAACGAGTTCATGAGCATCTGGGCAGCAGCTACGGCGGTACCACCGCTTATCGGTGTCGTCATGAACATGGACGCCCTCGTTGTCATGCTTCTCGCCGCCCTGGGTGCCTTCATTCCGCTATTCGCCCTGTCCTTCAGGAAGAAGCACAGCGAGAAGCGCTTCGAGGAGCTGTTGGGGCAGACCATGCCCCTGATTTCCTCGAACCTGCGCGGCGGCGCGATGCTCTCCCAGGCAATCCGCCCAGTTGCCGAGAACATGGACGAGCCCATCAAGGGAGAGTTCGAGCGGCTCCGCCGCGACATGGACCGCGGCATGCCCATCGACAAGGCGCTTGACAAGATGGCGGAGCGCAACAACTCCTCAGACCTCAAGCTGTTCGCCTCGGCGGTTCGCGCCCAGATGCGCACGGGCGGCTCTCTGGCCGACATCGTGGACTCGGTCGGAAACACCATCCAGCAGCGCTGCGAGCTGCGCCAGATGGTGCGCTCGCGCACCTCGCAGGCGCGTTTCACGGCCATCCTCATGGTCTGCGTCCCCCCTGCGCTCGGCATCGTCTTCTACCTCGGCAACGACATGTACCGTGAGTTCTATTCCAGTTTCACCGGATTGCTCGTCATCCTGCTGTGCGCAATTCTGGAGATTCTGGGCTACGTCATCGCCAACAAGATGCTCGACATCAGGACCGATTAGGAGTGGTTCACATGATTGTAGATTCGACAACTATCGGTCTTATCGGAGCCGGCTCGATTGCCGCGGGTCTCGGAACCACCTTTGCAGTCCAGAAGAAATTCGGAATCTCCGTCCGCAACGTCAACCAGAAGTCCCTCAAGCAGCGCAGCGAAGAGATGCAGGAGCGATTCAAATTCGGCCAGCCCTTCCAAGGCTCCGCCCTGTTCGGAGCCATGTCCCGCGAGCAGGAGGAGCGCCAGCGCGAATCCCTCATGCGCTCCGGCCTCAAGATCTCCGCGCTCATGTTCTGGGCCTCGAAAATCATCTGCGTCGCCGTTGGAATCATCGTCGGCATCCTCATCGGCACCAAGCTGACGGGGCTTGCCACCGTGGCGGCGGCCGCCCTCGGCGGTATGGTCGGGTACATCCTGCCGGAGATCTACCTTCTCCAGAAGCGCCGCGCGTGGCGCGGGGATATCGAACGTGAGCTGCCGAACGCCCTCGACCTCATGTCGATCACCATGGCCGCAGGCTCCACCTTCGACGATGCCGTCCGCACGGTCGCGGAGAACTCCGATGGAGCCCTCGCTGAGGGCTTCCGCGACGTCCTCGCCAACGCCCGCTTCATGGATATCACCGATGCCCTGAAGCAGTTCGCCGAAAATGCGGGAGTCCGCCCGCTGACCATCTTCGTCGCATCGCTTATCCAGGCGCGTCAGACCGGCGCCCAGTTCGTCGAGGTCCTCGAGAACCAGGCACAGACGGTTCGCACCTACCGTCGTCAGAAGCTGGAGGAGGAAATCAACAAGATCGGCACCAAGATGCTCATCCCGATCATCTTCCTGATCTTCCCCGCCCTGTTCGGCGTGCTTCTGGCACCTGCCGCAATGTCCGCTATCCAGGCTATGAGCAGCCTGTAAGGAATGGAGTTCTAAATGAGCGATGCTACCGGATTCACCCTGCTCGTATTCCTGTCAGTTCTGGCGATTCTCATCTGGCTTCTGCCCGTCGCAGGCAAATGGAAGGTGTATGGGAAACTCGGTATGCCGGGCTGGTATTCGATTATCCCCGTCTATGCCGACTACAAGCTGTGCGAGCGCGTCCACCGCGGCGATGAGGGTAAAACGTTTCTCATGGCGTAACTCATCGTGCTCATCTGCTCGTGGGCGTTCTGCTGGGTCGACACAGTCGGTGTGCTTCTCGCCCTTGCCCAGCTCGTGATGACCATCATCGTGCTGAACGATATGTCCCGCGCCTTCGGGAAGGAGACGGGCTATACCATCGGCCTTGTCATCTTCGGTTTCGTATTCTGGACGATGCTCGGATTCGGGGCCAGCGAGCCTGTTCGCCTGGACGATGAGACCGAATAGGTTAGAGATGCCATAGTGTGGTGTATTGCGGGTCCTTTCGGGGACCCGCTTTGGTTTGGAGACGGCGGATGATGACGGTGGGCTGTCTCTCTAAACGTCTCTCCAAGGTTGTGGAAACGGGTGATAGGTTTAGAGAGACGAGATGCGGGTTGGGATGGTCGAGGGTAAGGGATGATAAGAATAAGTATGAGAATAATAACAAGTTGCTTTACCGCGGGGCGCCCAATGGAGGGCGCCCCGTTTGGTTTGCTGGGAGGTTTGCGGGGAGCTTGGTAGGCGCGCAGCTCGGTAGGCGCGTAGCGAGGTAGGTCAGGCTACTTTTGTCCCATGCGGGGTGACGGGCTGGGCGCGGTTTGAGAATCGAGGGAGGAAATAAATCCCCTTGATTTAGGAGATGAGTCGGATGGGCTCTCAAATCACTAAAATCCCCTCCATCTGCGGTGACGGTTACCCCGGCGTCGGATTCCAAGTGGATAACGGCAACTCGGTTCGCGTGGCCATGGCATGGCCCAGCGCCTCCGCCGGGGGGTGGCGCAGCCTCTCGATGGAGGTGCCGAAGAAGCTCAGTCTCGAGACTGAGCTGAACGGCGTTTCGGTGGATTATCTCCTGCAAAGAGCCGACGTACTGTTTGGAGATGGAGACCGGGACGGATTCAAGCGCTACGAACGCGCACTTGGGGATAAAATGCCCAGCGCGGTCGTTTGTGCGTTCGCCCGCTACGCGCCCGTCGATTCGACTCATATCGGCACCGCTGAGACATGTCGTTGTGAAATCGAACAGTTCCTCGGTGGGGATATCCCCGAACTAGACTTGGAAGGCATGGATAATGCCTCTGGGAAAATCCAAGCCGTACTTGTTCCCGTCGGCTTCGATCCCGTTGCCATAGAAATCGATGGCGCTCGAGATATCATGTCTCATGTGGGCGGAACCATCGATGAGGCTTCCGGTTATCTACCGCCCGATGCCCTTCCGTTCAATCTCTCGATGTATGTCAACGATGAGGGTCTATACAGCTGCCAGCCCAACCGCGCCTTCTATGCAACTGAGAGTATGGAGCATGAAGGGTATTATTCCGCAATCGATGGAAAGCCGGTGGTCTCTGGGCTGCCGTCATCTCTCCTTTTCGGCAATATCGTCATAACCGGTTTCAATCCTGAAACAGGTGAGGACAAATCGCTATCTGCTGGCGAGATGATGGATGCCATGAATTACTTTCAGCGTGACAGTCCACGAGGAAGTGGACGCGAGGTCGCTCTCGTTGTCCAGAACGGGCTGTATGGCGAGCTGAGGAAATCTCTCTCGCACGAACCCTCTGCTCACGAAGATAAGGTCCTTGATAACGCATCTGAATCTCTCGACGAGATGATGGAGCAAAAGGTCGAGGTCGCTGGGGATAGTGAGCTGGACGAGGATTTGGGCGTCATCAAAGAGGACCGCTAAGGGATAAGAATAATAACAAACTGCCTTGCCGCGGGACGTCATTTGGGACGTCCCGTTTGCTTTGCAGAGAGCTTTACGTGTAGCTCGGTAGCCGTGTAGCGCTGTAGGCGTGTGGTTGCGTAGGTCTGCGGAAAAGGCTACTTGTGTCCCCCAGTGGGTCGATGGGGAGACATCCATTTATGTTCGAGATGGATTGTCCGAACGTGAATGGGAGCTATCAATGGCCAAGGGAACCTATGGCAAATATCAAGGCAAGAGTTCGACCGAGAAGCTGACGGATGCCCGCCAGGCGCTTTTCGATGCGCTTCTGGCGGACATGGAGTGCGAAGGTTCCCGATGGGTCAAGGAATGGTCGTTCCCCCACCCGCCTATTAACGGCGTTACCGGCGAGGGCTACGGACCGCGAAATACCGCCATGCTCATGTACGCCATGAGGGACGGAGGATTCAGGGACCCGCGCTTCGCCACGTTCAAGATGGCTTCTGATAAGGGCTGCCATATCATCAAGGGATCGCACGGATATCCTATCGAGCGCTGGAAGCGCATGCTCGTCAGCAAGACGGATCCGACCGCCCGGCTCAAGCAGCCCAAGACCAAAGAGGAGTGGGATATCGCACTCGCAAATCCCGAGTACAAGGCCGAGCCGCGTTGCGTGGGAACGTTCACGGTGTTCAATGCCGAGCAGATGGAGAATACGGAAAACCTTGCCTCCGTCGAATGCTTCAAGCCCATCGAGGCCAATCGCGTGGCCGACGGTATCGTCAAGGCATCACCCTGCCCCGTATTCGAGACTCCGAACGACGAGGCGTTCTACCTGCCGGGTGCAGACAAGATTTACGTTCCGCAGCGCAACCAGTTCACGAACGTTGAATCCTTCTGCCGAACGCTGCTCCACGAGATGGGACATTCAACGGGCCATCCCAGTCGGCTCGACCGCGAGCAGTGCGGTCTGAAGCAGAATAGGCAGAAATACGCCTTTGAGGAGCTCATTGCAGAACTCTCGAGCGTGTTCACCGCGAATGCCATCGGTCTCGACCTCCGCAACGTCGATGACGACAAGCCACTTGCCGCCAACGAGGTCGATGCGATGTCGAACTCGGCCGCCTACCTCAAGAGTTGGTCCCAGGAACTCAAGGATCCGGGCGGTGAGCTGCTGAAGGCCGCCAGCCGCGCAATCAAGGCAACAGACTTCCTCGTGGAAGACTGCTTCACTCCAGTCCTCGGCAAGGACTACTTTAAATCTAAAGACCTAGATGTTGAGTTGGATGCGGGTCTGGATGCAGCACTGGATGCGGAACTTGAAGCCGGTGCGGAAGTGGAGACGGATTCCGAGGGGTTCAGCCTCGATGAACTGTGTGAATCGAAATGCGACGAGGCAGAAATAGCCAACGGTGATGAGCGGAACGATGCGGTGACCGCCCATTATGAGGAAGGTCGATAGCCATGCCTGAGGATTTGAAAATCAATTCGTTCGACGACTTGAAAGCCGGACTGAACGAGGCCCTGCACAATGGCGGAACCTCGCCTGACGTGGCGGATTATCTGATGGAACGATTCGACGTTCTCTGCGTCGATATCGATAACGTGTTCCTCTCCATATCTGCCAATGACATTCAGGAATACTATCCAAGCCTATCCGCCGATGAGGCACGAGATGTCCGTGACAACGCCAACGAAAACTTGTGGAACTCGGGCGGATACTGTGACATCAATGACACGGCATGGGATCAAATCGAGGCCGAGGTGAAGTGCGTTCAGGACACTCGTCAAGATTCTCGAGTTGAGGAAGTGAGCCTTGACGAGCTTGCCGAAACGTATGGCGAGGACGATAGTTGCCGTATGGAAAATGACCCGCGCGATACGGACGGCATTCCAAGGTAGACGCTACTTCTGTCCCCTAGCGTGAAGCGGTTTACGTGAGCTTCATGCTAGTCGTTAAGTTATCAATTCGCGTGATGGAGGAATCATGAGCGAGCAGAACAGCCAGAACAAGGATAAGGTCCGTATCGACTTCCCGCCGAAGTGGGTAACCACCGAAAAGGCAAATGGCGAGCCGTATACCATCTCCAACGGCAAGGGCGAGTCTTGGCCTGCCGTGAAGTGTACCCTGCCCAGCGGCATCAAGGTCGATGGCAAGGATCTCTCCGGCTTCAACTTCACCACGTTCCAGAAGCCGTGGAACAAGGCCGATATCGAGGCCGGCAAGGGCACGGGCGTCTTCGTCAACGCCGACCGCAACGTCAGCCTCTTCAAGTACGATCAGGACGGACAGCGCCACGATGAGTCCGTGGAGCCGCAGAAGCTCTCCGATGCCGTCGAGACCGCCCGCGCCGAGTACCGCGCCCAGCATCAGGACCACGACCGCTCCCAGGAACAGGAGACCAGTCTCGACGATCTGCGCGAGCAGAAGACCGTCGAGGCAAGTGAGCGCGACGGTGACTCCCAGGACCGCAGCGCCCAGAACGTCCAGCGTTAAGTTCCAGCAGCCATTGGATGCGGGGAGGGATGGATTTCCATCCCTCCCCTTTTCTTTTGGGGCGAAGGCTACTTTCGTCCCCCCTTCGAAGGACACAACGCCTCGAAAGTACGCTGGGATAGGTCAGATAGCAAGAGAGATGGAGCAGCTATGGCAGAGGACAAGCCGTGCATTTCCGAGTTGTTCGAGAACGACGTGCTGGATATGGAACTCGTCGGCAAAATCGCACATAACGAGCTGGATAAACAAAAAGGGTTTCCCTTCAGCCCAGTCAGCGCCAACTCAATCCGCGCACTCGCCTCGGAATATATCGACAGCTATGCCAACGACCCCGGCATAATTGAGGCCTATGCCGCCGAGCTGGACTCCCAGCTGTCTGTCGAGGACTATCGAGGCGGCAAAATCTCCCCCGAGTTCATGCTGGGCTGCGCCATCGGTCTCGGCGCGGCCTCGCACGCGAACGCCGATATCGATTATTTCAGCGATAAGTTTTCCTCCCGAGCTGTTATTGAAATCGAGGAACTGGGCCTGCCAACGCTGCGAAGCGAGTGCCGTAGCGCCGATGATTTTTCTCTCGCCGGAGTCAATCCCGATACGAAATTCCCCATCGGTTTCGTTTCCGTCCGAGATGTGGTGGATGCGGTCGATGAATTCGGTTCCGAACACATGAAAGACACCCTCGCGCCTGCCGATATGGAGCGGGTCGCCTCCAGCCTTGCGGAAGCCGAACAGTGCATCGAGCGGTATGAGCTCGCCGACGGCATTACGTTCAATGCGGAGCTCGAGATGGAAAAAATCGACTGCGAGCACGGTGAGCAGGGCCTTGACGATATCTGCGATGCGAAGAGCGAAGAAGCAGACCTTGTCGCAGATAGCACGATGGGCGAACGTGAGGCACCTGACAACGAACAAGACAAGTAGCCAAGGAGTCTGAATATGAGCAATAAATCCTGCAGCCTGTTCATCAAGGGCAAAGGCAAGGTGTCGGTCAGCATCGACGAGCACCCGAGCATGCCATCGATGAGCTTCACCGGCCTTCAGGGTCGCGGTATGGGCCGCGTAGTCGAGGAGAAGGCGGCCATCCGCTGCTCCCTGCGCCAAGCGGGTTTCGATATCCCCATGGCAAACGTGCGTATCGATGTAGACCAGTCCGCTCATGAGTTCGGCCACAAGTGCATCGAGAACGCCTGCGCACAGGGCATCGCCATCGCGAGCGGTCAAGCGGAGATTCCCGCCGGCGGTCGTGTCAGCGCCGTGGAAATCGAAATCGACGGCTCGTCGCTCGGCTTGGAGCCGGCTAAAGACGGGCTGGAGCGAGGTCTCGATGACCTTTGCGATGAGAAGCAGACTGAGGCCGATCTCGTCGAGGGAAACAAGGATCGCGAAACGCGATTTGAGAGTAAGGAGACTGGGCGATGAATGAACTCGGATGCATCAAGGTCGATGTCGCGATGAGCGATTCTGCGTATTATGCGCACGCTCCCCATGACAGCGTCACCCTGCCGATGGCACCAAGCGATCTGCAAGGGGTCATCGACAAGGTGACCCGCTTCGGCTCGCATGGATACGAAATCAAGGACATCCAGACTTCCGGCGTGATCGACAAGTTGCACTTCGCCGAGGACGAGAACGTGAGCCTGCGGGCTCTAAATGTCATGGCGGAGTGCGTCAAGAGGAATCCCGAGATCGATTACGATGCGGTCCGCGATTACTGCGACAACTTCGATGTACCGGTCGATCCACTCATGGTCGGCAACGTCATCATTCAGGCAGGACAGATGCCGTATACGAGTTATTCGGTTGATATCGATAACGAGCATCCAACCCCCGTCGACCTGCAACGGGCATACGGAATCACGCTTATCGACCGCGCTTCCGAGGAACTCGAAACCTGCTTGGTCGACAACCGGCTTCCCGATGGTGCCAAGGCGAGCCTCGCTGGAGTCGTCGAGCTGCTCGCAAACGTACCTGCCGAGGCATTGGGTGCCAAGATGGAGTCCGGTGGAGAAGTCTGCCTTACCCCCAGCGGTGTCTTCGACCGCAATGCCGAGGGCATCGATTTGATGAAATTCGATTTGGATGAGCTCGAGCAGGCAGCTTTCGAGGGCGACCGCGACTTCGCGGCCGACCGCATTGTCGTATATGCCGAGAGCCACAAGATGGCGGAGGCGGGCGTCGATAT
>OGON01001309.1_pt1 | contig 17410 bp, 9 predicted proteins | sample 1552671 | NCBI WGS metagenome assembly OGON01 (sample SAMEA2580136, study PRJEB22360) | human gut metagenome | biome: human gut; feature: human-associated habitat; material: faeces | place: Denmark | collected 2008/2010 | reverse complement strand
CCGCCGTAGGTGTCGACGATGATCTTGCGGCCGGTCAGGCCCGTGTCGCCCATGGGGCCGCCCACGACAAAGCGTCCGGTGGGGTTCACATAGATGTCGGCGTTGTCCCACGGCATGTTCTCGGCAGCCATAACCGGGGTGATAACGTGCTCGATCAGATCGGCCTTGATCTTGCCCATGTCCTCAATCTCGGCGGCATGCTGCGTGGAGATGACGATGGTCGTGACCTCGACGGGCTTGCCGTCCTCGTAGCGCACCGTGACCTGGGTCTTGCCGTCGGGGCGCAGGTAGGGCAAGGTGCCGTCGTGGCGCACGGCGGCCAGGCGCTCGGCCAGGCGGCTGGCAAGGTAGTGCGGCATGGGCATTAAAGTCTTGGTCTCGTTGGAGGCGTAGCCAAACATCATGCCCTGGTCGCCGGCGCCAATCAGGTCGATCGGGTCGGTGGTCGCGCCGGTCTGGGTCTCGAAGGACTCGTCGACGCCCTGGGCGATATCGGGGGACTGCTCGTGGATGAGGCTCATGACGCCGCAGGTGTCGCAGTCAAAACCGAACTTGGCGCGGTTGTAGCCGATGCGGCGGATGACGCCGCGGGCGATTTCCTGCACGTCGACGTAGGCCTGGGTGCGGATCTCGCCGGCAACGATGACGGTGCCGGTGGTCACGAGGGTCTCGCAGGCGCAGCGGACGTTCTCCACGTTGGCGGGCACGCCGTTGGGCGCAATATAGCCCTGCTCCTGGAGCTCTATTTCTTTGGCGAGGATGGCGTCGAGTACGGCGTCGCTGATCTGGTCAGCGATCTTATCGGGATGACCCTCGGTCACCGATTCCGACGTAAACACAAACGATCCGTGTTGGGGCGGGATGGAACGAAGCTCTTCTGACATGATTGTCCTTTCGAATAACGTGTCCCGGCGACCGTTACCATTCCGCCGGGCTCTGTATGCAAGGGCACATCATAGCGCGTAAATCCAACATTCACACCCTTTCCGCACCTACTCATTGGGGACAGACTTAAATGACCAGCCTTAGGCGGCACTTGGGACACTCTTTAGCCAGCTCCGAAGAGCGTCCCCAACGACCAGTCGTTTAAGAACGTCCCCAATGACTGGTCATTTAAGTCTGTCCCCAATGAGTGGGTCGGTGCCCTTTGTGCGGAGGTTGCTTTGTTGCTTTATACTGATGCGGTTAGACATCCATCCTGCAATCGAGGAGATTTCCATGGCATCAGACGTTCGCGTCCGCTTTGCACCCTCACCGACGGGCAAGCTGCACATTGGCGGCGCCCGCACCGCTATCTATAACTGGGCTTTCGCCCGTGCAAACGGCGGCACGTTCATCCTGCGCATCGACGACACCGACCCCACCCGTTCCACCGACGAGAACACGCAGATCATCCTGCGCGCCATGCGTTGGCTGGGCCTGGACTGGGACGAGGGTCCCGAGGTGGGCGGAGACTTTGGCCCCTACGCACAGACCGAGCGCCTGGACCTGTACAAGCAGGCCGCCCAGAAGCTCTGGGACGAGGGCAAGGCCTATCCCTGCTTCTGCACCAAGGAGCAGCTCGACGCCGATCGAAAGGCCGCCCAGGAGCGCAAGGATCCCTTCCAGGGCTATCAGCGCCGCTGCCGCGATCTTGATCCCGAGGAGGCACGCCGCCGCATCGAGGCCGGCGAGCCCTACGTCCTGCGCATCAAGGTGCCCGAGGACCGCGGTGACGTCGTCATCCACGACGCCGTCCACGGCGAGGTGACCTTCGACGCTAAGGAGCTCGACGACTTCGTCATCTTCCGCTCCGACGGCACGCCCACGTATAACTTCGCGACTGTCGTCGACGACGCCATGATGAAGATCACCCACGTCATCCGCGGCGACGACCATCTGTCCAACACCCCGCGCCAGGTCATGGTCTACGAGGCCCTCGGCGCGCCCGTGCCCACGTTCGCCCACATCTCCATGATCTTGGGTGCCGACGGCAAAAAGCTCTCCAAGCGCCACGGCGCCACCTCGGTGGAGGAGTACCGCGACGCCGGCTACCTGTCCGACGCCTTCGTCAACTATCTGGCGCTGCTCGGTTGGTCGCTCGACGGCGAGACCACGATCATCCCGCGCGATGTTCTGGCCAGCAAGTTCTCGCTCGACCGCATCTCCAAGAACCCGGCGACCTTCGACCCCAAGAAGCTTGACTGGGTCAATGCCGAGTACATCAACGGCATGTCCGATGCTCAGTTTGCCGACGAGATCATGGTCCCCGAGCTGCACGAGGCGGGTCTCATCGAGGGTAATGTCGAGTACGGCGAGGATTGGATCGATGCGCTTGCCGCCATCGTCAAGCCGCGCACCAAGATGCCGGCCGACGCCGTGACCGTCGCCGCCCCCATCTTTGCTACGGCCGAGACGCTCGAGTATGACGAGAAGTCTGTCAACAAGGGCCTGGCCAAGGAAGGCATGGGCGCCATTCTGGATGCCGCCAAGGCCGCGCTCGAGGGCGTGGACGAGTGGACGGCTGCAACCATCGACGCCGCGCTTGAGCCGCTGCCCGAGCAGATGGACCTCAAGAAGCGCGTGGTGTTCCAGGCCGTGCGCGTCGCCGTCTGCGGCAACATGGTGAGCCCCCCGCTGGGCGAGACCATGGCGCTCGTCGGCCGCGACGACTGCCTGGCGCGCATCGACCGCGCCCGCACGATGGCGCTGTAGCAGCTGCGTAAACGCTTGTATCCGAGCCCCGTTCACCCGAGCGGGGCTCTTGTTTCTAAAGACGAATGGGATAGGAGGTGCTGGGGCCATGGCCGAGCAACTTTCGCTGTTTGGTTCGCCGGAACCTAAGGAAGCTCCGAAGTCCGCGGCCCCTGCTGCCGCCCCGGCGCAGCCTGAGCTCATTGCCGTCTACGCGAGCGTTGTCCTCGACATTCCGACCCGTGCGCTTTCCGAGCCATTCGCCTACGCCATTCCGCAGTCACTCGCTAACGATGCCCAGATCGGGTCCACCGTCCTAGTCCACTTTGGCAACCGTGCCGCCGCAGGCTACATCGTCGATATTGCGCCCGAGCTGGGCGACCTGCAAGGCAACAACGCCCTTGACCCTTCGCGCATCAAGCCCGTCGAAGCCATCCTCAGCAAACCGCTTTTTACCGCCGAGGCGGCACGCATTGCGCGCTGGATGAGCCGCGAGTACGTCGCGACGCTTTCCGAGTGCCTGCGTTTGTTCTTGCCCCCGGGTGGAAGTCCGCGCGTGGTCAAGGGCGACGACGGCGTGTGGACCGTTGAGTGCCCTGCCGTCAAACCCATCCAAAACCGCTGGGTCATGCTTACACCCGAGGGTTTCGACTACACGCCGCCCAAGACCGCGGTCCGCCAGCGTCAGCTCATCGAGGCACTCCAGTGCGGTCCGGTCACGACGCGCGACCTCAACCTGCTCTACAGCAGCATGTCGGCGACCATCAAAGCGCTCGAAAAACGAGGCGTCGTGGTGGTGGAGGAGCGCCGCGCCTGGCGCGGCTGCAGCGAGCAGACCACGCTGTCCTCGGCGAGCGGCAAGGCGCCGGTCGCACTTACGAACGGCCAGCAACAAGCACTTGCGCAGATCGAGCGCGCCCGCTTGGATGCCCATGGCGATGTGGTGCTGGTCGATGGCGTTACCGGTTCCGGCAAAACCGAGGTCTACCTCTCGGCGATTGAGCGCGTGCTGGCGGCCGGACGTTCGGCCTGCGTGCTCGTGCCCGAGATCTCGCTGACGGCCCAGACCGTCGGCCGCTTCCGCTCGCGCTTTGGCGAGACGGTCGCTGTGTTCCATTCGCGCCTTTCTGCTGGCGAACGTCTGGACCAATGGGATATGGTCGCCAGCGGTGCGGCCCGCGTGGTCGTTGGCGCCCGCTCGGCGCTCTTTTGCCCGCTTAGCGACTTGGGTCTCATCATCATCGACGAGGAGCACGAGACCAGCTACAAGCAGGGCTCCAGCCCGCGCTACCATGCGCGCGAGGTGGCGGCCGAGATGGCACGGCGCTATCGCTGCCCACTCGTGCTGGGCTCCGCCACGCCTTCTGCCGAGGCCCTCGACCGCTGCCGCCGTGGCACGTACAACGGGGCCACCTGGACGCGCGTCGAGATGCCCGAACGCCCGGGTCACGCCGTGCTGCCCACGGTCCGCATTGCCGATCTGCGCCGCGAGTTCGCACACGACAGTCGCTCCATGTTCTCAAAACCGCTGATGGAAGGTCTGGAGCGTGTGGTCGAGCGCCGCGAAAAGGCCGTGTTGCTGCACAACCGACGCGGCTTTGCGCCATTTCTTATGTGCCGCGAGTGCGGCTGCGTTCCCACCTGCAACCACTGCTCCACCGCGCTCACGTACCACGAGCGCACTCACACGCTGCAGTGTCACACCTGCGGATCTTCCTGGCGTGTGCAGCCCTATCCGGCACCCACGAGTCGCTGTCCCAAGTGCGGCAGCCGCTACCTGGCAAAAATGGGTCTGGGTACGCAGCAGATCGAGGACGCCCTGCACCAGATGCTGCCCGACGACGTCGCCATCATTCGCATGGACGCCGATTCCACGCGCGGCAAGGACGCGCACAAAAAGCTGCTCGAGCAGTTCGATGCCGCCGATTGCGCGGTGCTGCTGGGCACCCAGATGATCGCCAAGGGCCTCGACTTTCCCGAGGTCACGCTCGTGGGCGTGGTCAATGCCGACTTTGCGCTCAAGCTTCCCGATTTTAGAGCAGGGGAGCGCGCCTACGATCTGCTGGAGCAGGTTGCGGGTCGCGCCGGTCGCGGCGATCGCCCCGGCGAGGTTATCATCCAGACCTATCTGCCTGAGGACCCGGTCATTCGCGCCGTCGCCGAGCACGACCGTTCGATCTTTACCGACTACGACCTGGACCAGCGCCGCGACGCCCTGTATCCGCCCTTCGTGCGCCTGGCCAACATCTTGGTATGGTCGACGAACGCGGACGTTGCGCGGGACTACATCGGTCGCATCGCGAAGCTCCTCAAGCGTCGCTGGCATGCCGCCGCGCCCGACTTTTTGCGGGCGGGGAGTGCCGTGCCCCAGGTGCTTGGTCCGGCTTCGTGTGTAATCGAGAGAGCCAAGGACCGTTACCGCTTCCATCTGCTTGTTAAGTCGCCGGTAGGGTACCATGTCTCTGATGATATCGACGCCTGCCTCAAAGAGGTGGGCTCCGTGCGCGGCGTGAGCGTGAGCGTTGACGTTGACGCCTATGATTTGATGTAACAACCCGAAAGGATGGCCATGGAAGCCAACGGAATCGTACTGTCGCCCGACCCTCGTCTGCGCCAGGAGTGCGCCGTCATCGAGGAAATCACCCCGGCGATCGAGGCGCTTGCCGAGAAGATGAAGAAGATGATGTTCGACAATGGCGGTTGCGGCCTGGCTGCCCCGCAGATCGGCGAGCTCATTCAGCTTGTCACCATCGACTGCGATTACAGCGACAAGAACGACTATGACCCGTACGTGCTCATCAACCCTGTCATTGTTGAGCAGAGCGACCATCTGGTGCCGTTTAGCGAGGGCTGCCTTTCCATCCCTGGCATTAGCTGCGAGATCGAGCGTCCCGATCACGTTGTCGTCGAGGCGTATGACCTGGATGCCAACCTGATTCGCTATGAGGCCACGGGCGATCTGTTCTGCGTGTGCCTGCAGCACGAGATCGACCATCTGCACGGCAATACCATGTTCGAGCGACTCAAGCCCATGCAGCGTATCAAGGCAGTCAAGGAGTACCAGGACGCCCTGGCCCGCGGCGCTCGACCGGGCGAGACGGAGTAGGTCCCACCGTCCCCGGTGCTGAGCGCCCACATATCATCCCGTGCTCAAACATTCTCGCTTTGCTGCGAAACTGCGCGCGGGACGATATGTGGGCGCTCAGCACCGGGGACTGCGTTGTTCTGGCTCGGTTCGCCCGGGTGCCGTTGGGTCAGGTAGGGGCGTCTTCGCTGATAATTGCTTTGTTGGAAGAGCTGCTTTTATTGCGGCTCTTTCTTTGGTTTTGGGTATATTTGTTCTTGTTGAATTGTTATTGCGGATGGGCTGGGTACTTGGCTTTCCGCTGTTATTTGTAGCCGTCTCGGCTTTGGTTGAGGGGAGACGTTCTTTATGCGTATTGTGTTTATGGGTACGCCCGATTTTGCTGTGCCTTCACTGACTTCGCTTGTTGAGGCTGGGAACGAGATTGCGCTTGTTGTTACTCGTCCCGATGCTGTTCGTGGGCGTGGTAAAAAGTTGGAGCCGTCTCCTGTTAAGGCTAAGGCGCTTGAGCTGGGGTTGCCGGTCGTTGAAGCAAATCGTATGACGCCTGAGGTTGTTGAGACGCTCCAGGCTGCCCAGGCTGACATTTTCTGTGTGGCTGCCTATGGTTGCATTTTGCCTGATGAGGTGCTGCATATGCCACCGCTTGGTATTGTGAATGTTCATGCTTCGCTGCTGCCTCGTTGGCGTGGCGCTGCTCCCATTCAGCGTGCCATTCTTGCTGGTGATGAGGTTGCTGGCGTTTCCATTATGCGCATTGGACATGGCGTGGATACGGGCGCTTATTGCGCCCAGGCGTCTACGTCGGTTGCCGGTAAGCATGCTGAGGCGCTCACGATGGAGCTTGGTGAGCTTGGCGGTAAGTTGCTTGCCGATATGCTTCCCTCGCTTGCCGATGGCTCGGCTGTTTGGACTGAGCAGGATGAGTCGCTCGTCACTCATGCTGCCAAGATTTCCAAGCAGGAGATGCGTCTGGATCCGCAGATGGCGGCGCTCGATTGCGTGCGTCATGTGCTCGCTTCGTCCGATACCGCGCCTGCCCGTTGCGTGATCGCCGGCAAGTCGGTTCGTGTGCTCGATGCTGCGCCGGCTGTTGTCTCGCTTGGCGAGGGCGCCGTTGCCGTCAAGAGCAAGCGTGTTTACCTGGGCCTTTCCGATGGCGCGGTTGAACTGCTCGAGGTTAAGCCCGATGGTAAGCGTGCCATGGCTGCTTCTGCCTGGGCTGCCGGCCTGCAGGGTGTCGACCTTACGTGGGGTGTACTGTCATGAGCAAGTTGTCTCCCGCTCGCAAGCTTGCGCTCGATGTGTTGATGGAGGCCGATCGCCGCGGTATGTACGCACGCGACGTTCTCTCGTCCCGCGCTTCGGCTAAGGCCATTGACCAGCGCGATTCCGCTTTTGCCGCGCGTTTGGCGCTCGGTGTTGCCGCCACGCAGGGCATTTTGGATGAGCTGCTCGATCAGTTTTTGGATAAGCCCAAAAAGGTCGCGCCGCGCGTGCGCATGGCGCTTCGCATCTCGGCCTTCGAGATGCTCTACCTGCATACGCCGGGCCGCGTTGCCGTAAGTCAGGGTGTTGAGCTGGTGCGCAGCGGTGCTAAGTCTGCCGCGGGCCTGGCTAACGCGGTGTTGCACAAGGTTGCGGACAACGTTGAGGACTTTGCCACGGCATCCGACGTTGATGAGTCCGAGCGCCGCCTGGTTCGCCTTTCGCGTTTGATGGGTCTTCCTCGCTGGCTGTGCGCTCGTATTATGGCCTCGTTTGATACGCCCGAGGGCGCGCTCAACTTTGCCGGCAATTTGGCCCCCGCGCCGCTGGCCCTGCATGAGAACGCCTTTGCAACCAAGCCTGATCCGTATATCTCGCAGCTTGTGGCACCTGTCTTCCCGGGCTGCCATGCTCCGGTTGATGCGCAGGTCACGGTTGCGTCGGGCGTGTTTGAGCGTGCTGCCGCGGTTGCCTCGGACCTCAACGCCCAGCTTATCGCTACTGCCGCGACACGTCCCGGTCGTTGCCTGGAGATCGGTGCCGGTCGCGGCACCAAGACCTACGTGATGATGTGCCAGGCCAAGCGTGCCGGGTACGAGCGTCAGCATACCGCGCTCGATCTGCACGATCGCAAGTGCGATCAGAATCTCGCGCGCCTGCATAGGGCGGGTATTACGGGTGTTCGTACGGTGTCGGGCGATGCCTGCGAGCTCAATGAGGTGCTTACGTCCTTTGACGCGATGCTCGGTGAGCCCGCTCTATTCGACACGGTGTTTATCGATGCGCCGTGCTCTGGCACCGGCACCATGCGCCGGCATCCCGAGATACCGTGGCGTCTGACCGAGAACGACGTTACGACTGAGCTGCCCCGTCTGCAGCTGACGATGCTCAAGGAAGCAGCCGCGCGCGTTGCTGCCGGCGGTGAGCTTATCTATGCCACCTGCTCGGTTTTTGATGAAGAGAACACGCAGGTCGTGGATGCCTTCCTGGCCTCTCCCGAGGGCGCCGGCTTTACCGTGGCACCGCTCTCCGAAGCCCAGATTCTGCAGCTCCCCGAGTTTGCCCAGGCCAAGAAGCTCGTTTCCGTACGCCAAAACGACCGCGGGCTTTTCCAGAGCGTCCCCATAAACGCAGATTCCTACGACGGCCACTTCTGCGCCCGCCTGATCCACAAGTAACTACTAAGTTGCGGTGAAATAGGGATTGAATAGCGGCATCTACCCGCCAAATAGTCCTTATTTCACCGCAACTTAGGATGTCCTGCGAGCGGAGATCGCAATAGCGGTAAAGAGTGGGAAAAAATAGCCACGTTTCATACTTGCTGCTATCAAAAGTAGGGCGGATTACGGGGCTAGATTGGTGATGCTCGACCACAGCAAAAATGGCCTAAATAAAACCGCAGGTAGATGGCTTGTTGAAATTTGCAAATTACCGGAATGGATAGAGGTTGTCAATTCAGCCCCGTAATCCGGCAGAGTTTTGAATTGTTACTAACTTAGCATCAGCCCGAAATTCGATCCATAGAAAAGTTGCGGTGAAATAGTTCCTGTTTGGCCGTTGGATGGGCTGATTCAGGAACTATTTCACCGCAACTCATAACGAAACCTGGGTGGCGGGACCGCTTGTCTCTAGTGGTTGTGCGGGCAATTGGCGCAGCAGCCGCTGGTGGCGTTGGTGCTGGAACCACCGCTTCGCTGGTCGGTGTTGTAGAAGCCGCTGCCTTCAAACTTGATGCCGCTGGCCGAGAACGTCTTGGCCGCCGGGGCGCCGCAGCTCGGGCACATGACCTCGGGGGTCTCGGACATGGGATGCTCAACCTCAAACACGTTGCCGCAGCTCGAGCACTTGTAATCGTAGCGCGCCATAATACTTCCTTTTCAGCACAAAGCGGGCAGATCGCTCTGCCCGCATAAATTCAAACAGCTGTAACTGTACCCTATATCGGGGGTTTTATCACGCTTCGCCCCAGAATCTATGGGTGTTGCGCAGGAGCTGCGCAGTTTTGCCCTCGGCGGCCGCAACGTCGGCCTCATCGGCCTGCCACGTCCAGTTGCCCGTGGCCACGCCCGGTACGTTCATGCGCGCGTCGTCGCCCAGCCCCAGGACATCCTGCAGCGGCATCATCACGAGGGGAGCGTCGCTTGCCAGCGCGTCGCTCATCAGCTTGGCCGCCACCTCAACACCGCTCGGTTCATCGCCGCCCGCAAAGGTACGGGTGCACCAACCGGCCAGCGTCGACGTATCGTGCGTCGAGGTGTACAGAATCTTGCCGGGCGTGGGATGCACACCGCAGCGAACGTCGTAATCGCTAAACTCCAGCACGTCCATGCCGGGGAAACCGCAGGTCGATGCCATGGCGCGAACACCGGGCGTCAGATAGCCCAAGTCCTCAGCGATAAAGTTGAGCGGACCCAGTTCGTCATAGGCGGTCTGGAACAGGTCCTTGCCCGGGCCCGCCAGCCAGCGGCCGTCGGCGCATGCCTTGCCCGCGGGAATGCTGTAATAGCTGTGGAATCCCAGGAAGTGATCCAGGCGCACGCGGTCGTAGAGCGAGAACGCGCGGCGCAGGCGATCCATCCACCAACTATAGCCGTTCTGCTTCATGTGGTCCCAGCGAAACGTCGGGTTGCCCCACATCTGGCCCTCGGGCGCAAAGTTGTCGGGCGGCGCGCCGGAAATCTCAATCGCCTTGCCGGTATCGGACAGCCAGAAGTTCTCGGGTTCGCTCCACGCGTCTGCCGAATCGTCGGACACGTACATAGGAATATCGCCGATGACCTCGATGCCCTTCTTGTGCGCATAGTTCATGAGCTCGCACCAAGCCAGGTCAAAGCGGTACTGCATGTACGCCTGAAGCTCGGCCTCGTTGTGGAAGCGCTTGTCGTCGATCAGATGCTCGTTGTAGCGCGCAACATCTGCCGGCCAATCATGGCGCGACTCGCCCTCAAAGTACTTCTTAACGGCCATGTAGACGCAGTATTTCTCGAGCCAATCGGCATTGCGATGTTTAAACGCGGTGTACAGCGGATCGGCATCCTCGCCTCCGCGGGCCTTCCAGGTCTTAAAGTCGGCGGCCAGCTCCTCGTGGCTCTCGGGTAGCAGGTCGATATTGCCTGCAAAGGCCGAAGGACCAGCGTAAGGGGAGCGGAAGAAGTCCGTCGGGTTGACGGGCAGGACTTGCCAGTAGCGCATGCCCATAGCGGCCAGATGGTCGATAAAGCGACGCGTGGGCGCACCGATTGTGCCGGGCTTGCCGTCATCGGTCGGCACCGAGGTGATGTGGCACACAACGCCCGCGCCATGATCGAGCGGCTCCTGCAGACGCTTCTCGGCATGGTGATAGATGATCGAAGAGCCCAGCGGGTACAGGTCGAGCGTGACGGTACCGTTGTGGATCTCACACTCGTGACCGCTGATCACGTCGCTCGCGCATTCGCCGAGCGCCGGAATCGTCACGCGGTGCGAATTGCGCAGGCTGCGGTTGATGATAACCGTCGCGGCCTCGCCGTCTTTGCCCGTGCGGGTGTAAGCCAAGACTTCGTCGTTGAGCGCAAAGGCCTTGATCTCGCCATCGACCATAAAGGGCAGCGCACGGCGCACGGCAGACGCGTTCTTAACGATGGCCAGTGTGTCGAAGTCGTGGAGTTGGTCCTTGGTCGGCAGGGTGCGGCGGTTGCCCGGGTCGGTAAGGCCCTCCAAGCCGTACTCGTCGCCGTAATAGATTGAGGGTACACCCGGGAAGGTCATCTGCATGAGCGTCGCCAGCCAAAAACGGCTCTTGGCCAGGCCCATCGAGTTATCGTCCAGGCGCCATTTGCTGCGCTCGCTCTCGGGCAGCTGCGACTCGTCGGGGCCACCGCCGAGCACCGAGATGATACGCGGACGGTCGTGGCTCCCAAACAGCATTGAGGCCGTGCTGGCTCGAAAGCAGATTGAGCGCGCAGGCCAGTGCCTCGCGCGGGTAGTTCTCGCGCAGGGTTTCGATATCCTCGGCTGCCTGGTAAGCGTTCTTGTAGCCCATCAAAAAGCCGATGACCATGTCGCGGAAGGGGTAGTCCATGGCGGAGTCGAGCTCCGAGCCCTGCAGATAGCGGCGCAGGTGGCCATAGCTGATCTTGTTGGAGGCGTCTTCCCAGACTTCGCCGAGCAGCAGCGCGTCGGGCTTCTCGGCGAGCACGGCCTTTTTGATCTCGGCCAGGAAGTCGTCGGAAAGCTCGTCGGCCACATCGAGTCGCCAGCCATGGGCACCGGCGCGCAGCCATTTACGGATCACGCCGTCCTTGCCCAGGAGCCGCTCGCGCACCAGTTCGGAGCTCTCATTGATGGCGGGCATGTTGCCCACGCCCCACCAGCAGTCATACGAACCGTCCTCATGGAAGTAAAATGCATCGCGCCACGGCGAGTCCTCGCTCTGCCAAGCACCGACGCCGGGATAATTGCCGTAGCGGTTAAAGTAGATCGAGTCGTCGCCCGTATGGTTGAACACACCGTCCAGAATGATGGAAATGCCAAGCTTCTCGGCCGCCTCGCACAGCTCGGTAAAGTCCTGCTCGGTGCCCAGAATCGGGTCGATCTTGGTGTAGTCGGCCGTGTCGTAGCGGTGGTTGCTCGCGGCCTCAAAGATGGGGTTGAGGTAGATGGCCGTAAAGCCAAGCTCGGCAATGCGGGGCAGGTCATTTTGGATACCCTTGAGCGAACCGCCGTAAAAATCCCAGGTCTTGATGGAGCCGTCTTCGGCACGCTCGTACTCGGGCGGTTCGTTCCAGTCCTCGACCATGCGGCGCTGGATTCCTTTGCGCGGTTTTTCAACTTCGGTAAGCGTGCGCTCGCGCCAGTTTTCGTCGCGGGCATAGCGGTCGGGGAAGATCTGGTAGACCATGCCACGCTCGTACCACTCGGGACGAACATCGCGGTGCTTGTAGACGGTAATCTGGAAGGACGGGACCTCGGCGTAGTTGTAGGTTACGCCCTCGCCACCGGTGCGACCCTGCGGTGCGCCCAAACGGACCTCGGGCTGGCCCTCGATATTGCAGATAAAGCTGTACCAGATAAGACAGGGCTCGGTGCACTCAAGCTCTACGGTAAATATGCCGTCGCCCTCGTGCGTCATGGGATACAGAGACTCACCGATTTCATCGACCCAGGTACGCAGGGTAAGCGTTGCCTGGTTGGGGTCGGCATCCTCCAAAATCACCGAGAGCGAAACGGAAGTTCCAGTGGTCACAGCGCCAAACGGAGTGCGAAACTGCGGTAGACGGCTGTTGTGAATCAATCTCATTATACGGTCCAGTTCAATAGAATCACGGCCTGCGGGCCATGGGCTTTACGCACAGAATATAAGTATATCTGTTGTACGCAGGCTGTATAAACAACATCCGTTTACCATCGGCGAACGGTTGTCCTAGAAAATCGTTTTACCACGCAAATTATCGCGATATTTAAAAACGTCTATACCGATACTATTTGTAGCCAAACAAAAGTACTTCGGTTTACTACGACGAATTGAATGATCTCAACCACAGTCATTTTGGTGATATTAAAACCGCAGGTAGAAGCGTTCTTAATTTTCGAAGATTACTCGCCGTGGTCGGCCGGAGCCATTTTGTCGTAGTAAACCGGCCCTCTTTTTAATGTGAAGTTCAACGCAAAAGAGGGCGCCTGGTTGGGGCGCCCTCTTTTGCGTTGAGGATTTAGTTTTAATCGTCCGGATTAGCGGCGCTTGCGGGCGGCCGTTGCCTTGCGGACGGAGGTCTTCTTGGTCGGAGCCTTTTCCTCGGCCGAAACGGCGGGGGAGACCGGGGTCTCCTTGGCGGGCTCGGTCTTTGCCTTAGCCTTGGGAGCGGCCTTAACCTCGGCAGCCTTCGGAGTCGGCTCGGCCTTTACTGCGGGCTTGTCCTCGGCCTTAGCCTCTGCCTTGGGAGCTTCAGCCTTGGTCGTGGTCTTCTTGGCCGTCGTCGCGGCGCGTTTGCGCGTGGTGGTCTTGGCGGCCGGCTTTGCCTCGACAGCTGCCTCAGCCTTAGACTCAGCGGGCGTCTCCTCGACTTTAGCGGCCGGCTTTGCAGTAGCCTTCGGGGCCGTCTTCGCGGCGGCCTTCGTCGTAGCGGCCTTGGCCGTCGTCGACTTCGTAGCCGTGGTCTTCTTGGCTGCCGTTGCCTTCTTGGTGGTTGCAGCCGTCTTCTTGGCAGCGGTCTTGGCCGGAGCCTTTGCCGCAGGCTTAGCCTCGGCGGCGGCCTTTACCTCGGGAGCAGCCTCGACCTCGTTGGCCTTCTTGGCAGCGGCGGTCGTGCGCTTGCGCGTGGTCGTTGTCTTGGTAGCGGTGGTTTTGGTTGCCGCCGCCTTGGTCGCAGTAGCCTTCTTAGCTGTCGTCTTGCGAGTCGTGGTCTTCTTTGCCGCAGGCTTCGCAGCAGGCTTGGGCTCAGGAGCAACCTCAGCCTTCACCTCAGGCTCGGCCTTTGCGGGCTCAGCCTCAACCGGCTTCTCCTCGGCCTTGGGCTCCTCCGAGGCCACCGGCTCAGCAACAGCCTCAGACTCGTCGACAACTGCCGCCGGTCTTTCAATCTCTGGATGCATAAAGAAGTACAGATCCAGATACTTGTCGGCCGAACGCGTCCAGCTAAAGTCCTGGCTCATGGCCTGCGTGACCAGCTGGTTCCAGGCGTCGCGGTTATCCCAGAACAGACGCGCCGCGCGGAATACCGCATCGCCCATCTCGTCGCCGTTAAAGTTGCTAAACGAGAAGCCCGTGCCCTCGCCGGTAAACTCATTGTACGGGATCACGGTGTCCTTAAGGCCACCGGTCTCGCGCACGATGGGCAGCGTGCCGTAGCGCATGGCAATGATCTGCGACAGGCCGCAGGGCTCAAACTTCGAAGGCATCAGGAACATGTCGGCGGCAGCATACATGCGCTGTGACAGCGCCGGATCGAACTCGATGCGTGCGGCCATGGTGCCGGGGTACTTGTCCTGGAAGTAGCGCAGGCCGTCCTCGTAGTCGCGGTCGCCGGTGCCCAGCACCGCCACCTGCACGCCGCCGGCCAAGATGCGGTCGAGTGCGTACATGACCAGGTCCAAGCCTTTCTGGCGCGTGAGACGCGTGACCATTACCATAAGCGGGCGGTCGTCGCGAACCTCGAGCCCCAGCTCTTCCTGCAGCTTGGCCTTGCACACGGCCTTGCCGGAGCGGTCCTCCACGGTGTAGTTGGCGGCAATGCGCTTGTCGGTCGCCGGGTCAAAGCCCGCGACGTCGATGCCATTCAAAATGCCCTGAAGCGCGTAAGAACGCTCGCGCAGCACGCCGTCCAGGCCCTCGCCAAATTCGGGCGTCTGGATCTCGTTGGCATAGGTGGGGCTCACCGTAGTGATGGCGTCGGCATAGCGCAGCGCGCCCAGCATGTAGTTAATGCTGCAGGCGTCGCAACGCAGCTGCGAGGCGGCCGCCGGAATATGCGCCACGCCCAGGATGTCCTCCATCACGGTGTCGCTAAACTGGCCCTGGAATGCCACGTTGTGGATCGAGAACACGGTCTTGACGCGGTCGTACAGCGGCAGGCCCTGGTAGAACTCGCGCAAAAACACGGGCGCCAGTGCCGTCTGCCAGTCGTTGCAGTGCAGGATGTCGCACTCAAAGCCGGCGGGCAGGTGCTGCAGGCTCTCGGTGATGGCCTTGGAGAAGAACGCAAAGCGCTCGCCGTCGTCAAAGAAGCCGTACGGATAGTCGCGCGCAAAGTAGCGCTCGTTGTCGATGAACATATAGGTGACGCCGTCGTGCTCGAGCTTCTCGAGACCGCAGTACTCGTTACGCCAGCCTAGGCTCACGTAAAAGTCGGAGAAGTGCTCCATCTGCGCCTTGTACTCGTCCTTGATGGTGGCGTACTTGGGCACCATCACGATGACTTCGGCGCCGGCGCGCACAAGCGCCGCAGGTAGCGAGCCCGCTACGTCGCCCAGGCCACCGGTCTTTACAAACGGCGCGCACTCGGCCGAGGCAAACACGATCTGCATCTTTTTGCTGGTATCAGCCATATTGTCTCCCATGTTGTTATTCGAGAATAGCCGCCAGGCACGAACCGGGCGGCTATTCTACATGTTACGAGCGATGTTGCGGTGCCAAAGCTAGCTTGCGTTGGTGATATCAGAAGTTAACGGGGCCTTTCCCAGCACCAGGATGTTCTCGGGCGTGCCGCGAAGCTCGGTGTTGGTGGGAACCACGTTGTTCTTGTCCAGGATGGCATTCTCAACGCGGGCGCCGCTCTTGATGACGCAGCTCTGGTTGATGATCGAGTTGGTCACCGAGGCGCCTTCCTCGACCACGACGCCACGCGACAGGATCGAGTTGCGCACGGTACCCTTGATGATGCAGCCGGCCGAGATGATCGAGTTGCAGGCGGGGCTGCCGGTCGCGTAGCGCGAAGGCGGCACGTCGTGAGCCTTGGTCAGGATCGGGCGCTCGGGGTCGAAGAGCTGGTCGGCCACGGTCTGGTCGAGCAGGTCCATGCTGCGGCGATACAGCGACTTCTCGCTAAACACGCCCACGACCTCGCCCTTGTACTCGTAGCTGCACACGTCGATGTTGCCAAAGTCGCCTTGGAGTGCCTCGAGCAGGTCCAGATAGTCGGCAGCCTGGTAGTGGTCGATGATCTCGAGCAGCGTCTCGCGGTTGACGATGCAGCAGTCCATAGAGGCGTTGTCGCCGTACACAACACCGGCGCTCACGCCCGTCAGGCGGCCGTTCTCGTTGATCTGCAGCTTGGTTTCGTCATCGACGTTGCGCGTGGCCTTGCAGTACACCACGGTCATCTGGGCACCGGAGTTCTCGTGCGCGTCGATGATGGTGTTGAGGTCCATGTTAAAGATGATGTTGGTGCCCATCATCACAACATAGGGCTTGTCCGAGCGCTGGAACAGCGTCTTGTTGGAGATGATATCGCGCAGCAAGAAGCGCATGCCGCCCTTGGTGGTGCCATACGCGTTGCCGGGCACCATGAACAGGCCGCCCTTCTTGCGGTCCAGGCCCCAGTCCTTGCCCGAGCCCACGTGGTCGATCAGTGAGCGGTAGTTGCCCGGCATGACGACGCCGACGGTCTTAATGCCGGCATTCATCATGTTGGACAGCGGGAAGTCGATCAGGCGGTAGCGGCCCAAAAACGGAACAGACGCGATGGGGCGGTCCTTGAGCAGCACGCTGCCGTAGGTCGAAGAGTAGTTAGCGGTGATATAACCGATGGCCTTGCGATTGATCATCGGATCATTCCCCCTTCCCGATAACGACGTCATTTCCAACGACGGCCGTATCCTTGGTGGTATCGACAGAGCCGAGCTTCACGCCCTCTTCGACCGTGGAGTTCTCGCCCAAAATAGCGCGGCAGATGTGCGCGCCGCTCTTAACGTGCGCACCCGGCAGCAGCACGGAGTCCTCGACCACGGCGCGCTCCTCGATAATGACATCGGTCGAAAGGATCGAGTGGCGAGCGGTACCGTAGATCTTGCATCCGTTGGAGACCAAGCAGTCGTCCAGGCGGCCGTCCGGGCCAATGTAGTGCGGCGGGCGCGTGGTGATGTTGGACATGATGGGGAAGTGCTTGTCGAACAGATCGAACTCGGGGTTGTTGCCCAGCAGGTCCATCGAGGTCTCGTGGAAGCTGGCGATGGTGCCGACGTCCTTCCAAAAGCCGTGGAACTCGTAGCTGTACAGGCGCTTGTTCTCGCCGAGCAGCTTGGGGATGATGTCCTTGCCAAAGTCGTGGCTCGAACGCTGGTCCAGAGCGTCCTCCTCGAGCGCCTCGATCAGTACGTCGGCCGAGAAGATGTAGATGCCCATGGAAGCGAGGTTCGAATCGGGCTTATCGGGCTTCTCGGTAAACTTGGTGATGCGGCCGTCCTCGGGGTCGGTGGTCAGGATGCCAAAGCGGCTGGCCTCTTCCCACGGCACGGGCATAACGCTCACCGTGAGGTCGGCGTTGTTCTCAATGTGCGTCTTGAGCATCTTGCGGTAGTCCATGCGATACAGGTGATCGCCAGACAGAATCAGGACGTACTTGGGGTCGTTGGCCTTGATGTAGTCGAGGTTCTGCGTAATGGCGTCGGCCGTGCCCGCATACCAGGCACCACCGGTCTGCGTCTCGTATGGCGGCAGGATCGACACACCCCCCCCCGCGCGATGACAGA
>OGON01001294.1_pt1 | contig 17510 bp, 11 predicted proteins | sample 1552671 | NCBI WGS metagenome assembly OGON01 (sample SAMEA2580136, study PRJEB22360) | human gut metagenome | biome: human gut; feature: human-associated habitat; material: faeces | place: Denmark | collected 2008/2010 | reverse complement strand
GGCATCGAGGTGGCCAAGCTGGCGGGACTGCCGGACAAGGTGGTCCAGCGGGCCAAAAAGATCCTGAAGGAGCTGGAAGAGGAACGGCAAAGGATTTCGAATACATTGATCCGACTGGAACGGGCGCAGAAGCTGCTCGATACGGAGGATACGTTTATGAAGTATACGGTAGAAGTAAAACAAATCAAGGGAATGTATGCCGCAACCCTGCGCAGCATGATTCCCACATATGAGCGTGAGGATCTGGTATGGAAGAGGATGTACAGCATCCTTGCGGAAAAGCATCTGGATATCACCTTTGCACAACCGCAAAATGCACGGGCATATTTCTTTGATGAGGGATTTGCAGAAAAGAATGTGGATATAGAAATCGCCACGGAGGTAGTCGGCAGCTATGAGGATGTTGAGGATATCTGCTTTCGTCAGCTGAAGGATGAAATGGTTGCCAGTGTTACTTTTACCGGTGATTACAGCCAGATTACGGAGGTCTGCATGGCGATTACGATGTGGATCAAGGAAAACGGCTATGAGCTGGATGGAGCGAATTTCTGCATTTATCACAAGGGCTGGGGGCAGTGTGACAATCCAAAGGAATTTGTGACAGAAATCTGTTTTCCAATTCGTAAATAAGAAAAGAAGGTAGAAGAAAACAATCCTGTTTAAGGAGTACGCAGGATTGTTTTTTGTTGTTTCTGAAGGTATCTTAAGGATACCTTCCATATGCATTATTTCATATGCTCATCGAGGAAGTGGAAAATCTTCTGATAATACGCCTTTGGCTGTTCATACATATTGGCTCTGTGTCCGCTGTTTTCCACAATGTAGAGATCCTTCGCGGACTGACAGGCATCATATAGGCGAAATGCCATATCACAGGGCACATGCACATCCTTTTCACCATGGAGAAACAGAGTTGGAAGAACCGCCTTTTCCATCTTCGGCAATGCGCTTGCCTTGCGGATGCCGAAGTTCATTTTCTGTTTTACAAGGACACCCATGGAATCCAGAATCGGGAATGGAGGCATTTTATAATAGTGCGTCATCTGCCATGATAATATATCATACACCGAGGTGTATCCGCCGTCTTCAATGATACAGCGTACTGCGGCAGGCAGTTTTTCCTGCGGACAGAACAGAATTGTGTCCGCTCCCATGGAAATACCGTACAATACGATTTCCGCCTGAGAATCCATTTCCAGAACCGCATCGATCCAGCGAAGTAAATCCTTACGCTCATTCCAGCCAAGTGATATCAAAGAGCCTTCGCTCTCTCCGTGTGCGCGTGCATCCGGGGTAAGCACATGATAGCCCTGTTCATGAAAGGCTCTTGCGACTGTCCGCATATCCTCCTTGGTGCAGGCGTAGTCATGCAAAACGAATGCCCAGCGGTGTGATGTATGGTCATGGGAAGGATAAATCATACCAACCAGCTGCAGACCGTCTTCACTTTCTACAGATACCTTGTCAACTGCAACATTCTGTATCCATTTCTTACAGAGCAGCAGCTCCTTGTGGCGCCGTGTTTTTTGTTCATCATTCAGATCCGCGTCTGCCAGACTCAGCTGCTTCCCCTTTTTCAGTTTTTTCCGGTTTAGCGTCTGGTCAAACAGTGTCCGGCACAGAAAGAAATCGGTTGCGGCCGCAAGTGTGGACGCTGCCCCCAGCCCGGTAATGATTTTTGATTTTTTGCTCATGTTGTCAGCTCCCATCTAATTTGTTTCATTATCTATATTATTATATAATGAAATCTGTGAAATTACGAGCGGAAACGTTTACATATCGTATGAAAGGTACAAAAAAGTTGTTTTTAGCACGTTGCAGGCTGAGCATTCTGCAAGGGGATGTTTTAAGATGGAAAGCCAGGGCGGTATCTGTCATAAAAGGCAGGTCTGTAAGGTAGAAGGGGATGAGGTACACCATGGTTGTCTAATGGTAAGAATGTCTTTTTATTGTGATAAGGGAAATTAAGACTGTTAATCTATCGTGCTAAAAAACAAATAGTAGTAAACATCAGGGATATTCATAATAAACGTAAGCAAGGCAGTGATATTGCAGAAATAATGATATGGATATGCAGGAGAATCTGCTGTATTCTGTATGGGATATACATAGATTCAATGCAATGAATCTATGCATTTGCAGAAACCTTATGCTTTGCTGTATGCCGTAACCTGCTGTAAGGGCTTTGTAGTTAGCGTTATTCTGCTGTCGTGGATGCTACTGATATAGAAAGCCGCCTGCGGATAATCTTTGATTCCTTCATCTGTAGCAGGTTGGATGAATGAAAAGATCTCTTTTTCTGATTACAAAAGAAGCGATAAAAGAGAAAGGGATATTACTTGCGTAATTCATGAAAAAAACAGTTGCAATTCCAATAGAATCATATTACAATACTAAGTACCGCGGTTTCGTGGTATTTTCATGCGTGGGAGAAGGAGGCAACCCTTCATTCTGACCACTGCATAAGACTTTTTAAATATAGGAGGAATGTCTTGTGAGTAAGAAAGTTGCAAAAGTTTGTAACCTTCAGTTCCCTGCAGGGGGAGCTAGACCGGGACCTGCACTGGCTTCTGCCGGTATCAACATGCCGCAGTTCTGTACAGCATTCAATGATGCTACGAAAGAACGTGCCGGTGATGTCGTTCCAGTTATCATTACTGCATACGAAGACAAGAGCTTTGACTTCGTAATCAAAACAACTCCGGCTGCTATGATGATCAAAAAAGCTGCTGGAATCAAAAAAGCTTCAGGAAACCAGAAAGAGATCTCTGGAAAAATCACAGTAGATCAGCTGCGTGAAATCGCAGAATACAAAATGCCAGACTTGAATGCCAACGATGTGGAAGCTGCTATGCGTATTGTCGCAGGTACTGCTAAAAACATGGGTGTTGAAGTTGAAGGTTTTGAATAAGAAAGGCGGAAAACAAAATGGCAAAATTCGGTAAAAAATATGTAGAAGCTGCTAAAAAAGTTGATCGCACAAAAACTTATTCAGTAGCCGAGGCAGTAAAATTAGCAAAAGAAACAAACATCGCTAAATTCGACGCATCTGTTGAAGTTAGCTTCAAATTAAATGTGGATCCTCGTCACGCAGATCAGCAGATTCGTGGTGCGATGGTACTTCCACACGGTACTGGTAAAACACAGAAGGTCTGTGTTATTACACAGGGACCGAAAGAGCAGGAAGCGAAAGATGCCGGTGCAGATTTCGTCGGTGGAAAAGAACTGCTGGAAGACATCCAGAAGGGATGGTTCGACTTCGATGTTATCGTTGCGACTCCGAACATGATGGGTGAGCTTGGTAAGCTGGGACGTCTGTTGGGACCAAAGGGCTTAATGCCAAACCCTAAGACTGGTACAGTTACCATGGATGTAGCAAAAGCTGTTGAAGATATCAAAAAGGGTAAGGTTGAATACCGTGTTGACAAAGAAGGAAATATCAACCTGATGATCGGAAAAGTAAGCTTTGACGATGAGAAGCTGGTTGACAACTTCAATGCACTGCTGAAGGTAATCTCAAAAGCACGTCCTGCGGCTGTAAAGGGTACTTACATCAAAAACCTGGTAATCTCCACTACCATGGGACCTGGTGTCAAAGTAACTGTTGAAAAATAACGATTGACAAAATCTCGTTAGCAGGTTAGAATATCAGATGTTATCAATATACCATAGACAGTAACGGCCCTACGGCTTAATCATGTTACCGAGGTAAAAGTTGGATACTAAACTTTCACCCGTAGTCTGTCTATGCCTGCGGGTGTTTTTATATCACTCTTAAAGGGTATATTGTTACATATAAATTTAGGAGGTGTGAAGTTATGAACCAGGCGATTATCGATAGCAAGAAAGCGGTCGTTTCTGAAATTGCTCAGAAAATGAAAGAATCTCAGTCAACTGTTGTTGTTGAGTACCGTGGACTTAGCGTTGCCGAAGTAACCGAGTTACGTAGAAATCTGCGCGAAGAAGGTGTTGAGTTCAAGGTTTACAAAAACTCACTGGCTCAGCGTGCTGCTGTTGAAGCAGGTGCGGATGATCTTACAAAGGATCTGATCGGACCAAACGCCATCGCATTCGGTGGTGACGCAGTTGCTCCTGCGCGTGTTCTGGCAAAATTCGCTAAGAAACATGAACACTTGGTATTGAAAAGCGGAATCGTAGAAGGAAAAGTTGTTGGTGTAGATACCATTAAGGAACTGTCCAGTCTGCCGAACCGTGAAGGTATGTTATCAATGCTGTTAAGCTGTCTGCAGTCTCCAGTACGTGGATTTGCATGTGCTGTTAAGGCAGTGGCTGACGCAAAAGACGGAGGGTCTGCTGAAGAAGCAGCTCCACAGGAATAAACTTACAGGAGGAAAATGAAAATGGCAAAATTAGCACAGGAAGATATCTTAGCTTACTTAGAAGAAGCTACCATCTTAGAACTTAACGAATTAGTAAAAGCAATCGAAGAAAAATTCGGTGTAACAGCTGCGGTTGCGGCTGCACCGGTTGCTGAGGCTGCTGAGGCTGCAGGACCGAGCGAAGTTACGGTTACCCTGACAGACGTTGGCGGAACGAAGGTTGCTGTCATCAAGGCAGTACGTGAAATCACTGGTTTAGGTCTGGTTGACGCTAAGGGTCTAGTTGACAAGGCACCAAGTGTAATTAAGGAAAACATCAAACCGGAAGAAGCAGAAGAAATCAAGAAGAAACTGATGGACGCTGGTGCTTCTGTAGAAATCAAGTAATTCATACTTACACATTTTACAAACAACAAAAAGCCGAGAGGCTTTTTGTCACCTAAAAAGGCGGGATAACGATGGATCATTACTTTACAGATAATCGTCATTTAGCAGAAAACCGGAAGGAAATATCTTTCCGGTTTTGGTGTTTTAACGTTTCTTTTATTACCGATAACGGTGTGTTCTCCAAAGACAGTGTCGATTTTGGTACACGGGTACTGCTCAACACGCTGCATGAGCATGAGGAAGAGCTGGGAAATCAACTTCTTGACATGGGCTGCGGCTATGGCGTTGTGGGAATCGTTACCAAAAAGGCATGGCCGGATAAGCAGGTTGAAATGGTGGATGTCAATCCCAGGGCGGTGGAGCTTGCCAGGGATAATGCTGAAAAAAATAATATCGAGGCAAACATTCATGTATCCGATGTATATGAGCAGGTAAGTGGGAATACTTTTACTGATATCATAACAAATCCTCCGATTCGTGCCGGTAAAAACGTCATCTATAACATCTTTGAGGAGGCATGGAATCACCTTGCGGACCAGGGAACACTTTGGGTTGTGATTCGCAAACAGCAGGGAGCACGCAGCGCCGTGACGAAAATAAAAGAAGTGTTTGGAAATTGCGATATCATTCACAAGGAAAAAGGATATTTCATACTAAAAGCAAAAAAAGCATTGACAATTTGACAAACAGTTGATATTATAATAAATTGCATAATACTAAAATATTAAAATGGGTTTTTATGCCTTATTTTGATAGGTGAAACTTGTAGAAAGGATGGCGTACATGGACAAAAAACAGCCTTATCGTATTGTCGCTTCCGGTAAAAAGGCAGAGCGTCGAGACTACTCAAAAGTAAGCGGGCATCTGGAACTGCCAAATCTGGTAGAAATCCAGACAGACTCCTTCGAGTGGTTCAAGAACGAAGGAATTGGGGAAGTTTTCAATGAGATTTACCCGATTCAAAACTATGGAGGAAATATCAAGCTGAAATTCGCCGGCTATGAATTCGGAGAGCCGAAATTCAATGCGGAGGAATCAATGTATCGCGAATGTAATTTCGCGGCACCTTTGAAAGCCCGTATGGAGCTTGAAATTACAGATAACACAACTGGTGAGGTTATCAACAAGTGGGAGGATGTCTTCCTTGGGGACTTCCCGCTGATGACGGAAACCGGTACCTTTATTATCAATGGAGCGGAGCGTGTCATCGTTTCGCAGATTGTGCGTTCCCCGGGTGCGTACTTTTCCACTGGTTATGAGGAAAAAACAGGGAAGGAATCCTTTGCCTGCGAATTGATTCCAAGCCGTGGAACCTGGCTGGAGTTTCTGACAGAAGTGAAAAAGGCGTCTACAGGACGTGTTTTAAACATGAGCATTGACCGGAAACGTAAAATGCTGTCTTCTATTCTGTTCAAAGCAATCGGTATGTCTGTGGATCTGGACAGAAGTGAGGATGCACATGACACGATGCAGATCAAAACCTTCCTGAAGGCTATGGGAAGAGATATCGTGGAAAATGTAGCGATTGATGATGAAGATCGCGAGTTCATGAATCTGTACCTTACATTATATGCATCCTTCTTCGGCAAATACGAGGAAATTGAAAACACGCTGATGGCAGATAAGGTCAAGACAACACAGGAGGCGTTACTGTCCATTTACGAAAACCAGCGTTCTGATGAAATCCCTACACTGGATGGTTCCATTACGTTAATGAATGCGAAGTTCTTCGATCCGCGCCGTTACGATCTGACAAAGGCCGGACGTTATAAGCTGCGTAAAAAGCTAAACGCGATCAACCGTGTTGATAAGCACCATCTTGCGCAGGATATTCTGGATGCGGATGGATCTGTCTTCATGCCAAGTGGTACGATGGTCAACCGCGATGAGCGAAATGCACTTCGCAAAGAGCTGGAAAAAGGTATGCATGTCAATGCATTCCCGTTCAATCCGCTGTTCAATCATCCGGATAAGGTATATGTACCTAGCAGCAATCACCTTGGTCTTGTCGGACGTGTTCTGGCGGGCGATGTGGAGCTGGAAGACGGTACGCTGTATGAAGGAAGCATTCTGAGTGAGCAGGATGTGGAAGCAATCGTCAAGGGTGTGGAAAAGGTAGCTGTACATGGCGGTATCATCGCCAAGAAGGTTGCTTTAACAAGCGCTAATGTGAATGCCGTATTGAACTACGGACAGAGAATGTACGCGTTTGCCCGTTTGACGGACGCAAATGGAGAAGATGTAGTCAATGAGGAAGGCGATTTCTTCGTGGATGGCTATACTCCTCGCCACAAGCCGGAAGCACTCAGTGTGACTGCCGTAGATGAAATCAAAGCAAAAGTTAACAACGGTGCTGTATTATATGCATGGCTGGTCGGGGCTGCGATTCAGGAAATCCTGATCCGTGACCACGACGGTGCAGTTGTGAAGGTTATGGGAAATGACCCGTATGCTGACAAGCACACCATTACTATTTCCGATATGTATGCATTCTATGCCTACAATCTGAACAATATGGAAGGTGTTGGAGATACCGATGATATCGATATGCTGGGTAACCGTCGTATCCGTTCCGTCGGAGAGCTGATTCAGAATCAGTTCCGTATCGGTTTAAGCCGTATGGAGCGTGTGGTTAAGGAACGTATGTCCATTGCGGATATCGCGACTCTGACGCCGAAGAAGCTGACCAATATCCGTCCGCTGACAGCGGCAATCAAGGAGTTCTTCTCTTCTTCTCAGCTGTCTCAGTTCATGGATCAGCAGAATCCGCTTGCTGAGCTGACAAACAAGCGTCGTATTTCCGCATTGGGTCCTGGTGGTATCACCCGTGACCGTGCGAGCTACGAGGTTCGTGACGTTCACAGCTCTCACTATGGGCGTATCTGTCCGATCGAGACACCGGAAGGTCCAAACATCGGTCTGATTTCCAATCTGACAACGTATGGAAAAATCAATGAATACGGCTTCATTCAGACTCCGTACCGTATCGTAAATGCGGATGGAACTGTACAGGAAGAGGCACTTTACCTGTCTGCGGATGAAGAAGCCGATTATGTAATCGCACAGGCCAACGAGGTTGTGGAAGGCCGTCTGATCAACGAGCATGTCGTAGCACGTAAAGCCGGAGATACCATCATCGCAAGACGTGAAGAGGTAGAGCTGACCGACGTTTCTCCGAAACAGATCGTATCCGTTGCGACTGCCTGTGTACCGTTCCTGGAAAACGATGATGCTTCCCGTGCCCTCATGGGTGCGAACATGCAGCGTCAGGCCGTTCCTCTGCTGCAGCCGCATTCTCCGTATGTCGGAACCGGTGTAGAGTTCAAAATTGCAAAGGACTCCGGTGTCGGTATCGTCGCAAGAGAAAACGGTGTCGTGGAGTATGTTGACTCCCAGAGAATCATCGTCAGCGAAAACGATGGAAACCGCAGAGAATACCGTCTGCGTAAATTCCAGCGTTCCAACAACGGAACCAACATCAACCAGAGCCCGATCATTTCCAAGGGAGAACGTATCGAGAAGGGTGATATCCTTGCCGATGGTCCATCCATGGAACGCGGCGAGCTGGCACTTGGACAAAACGTAACCATCGCCTATATGACATGGTACGGATATAACTACGAGGATGCCATCATCATGAGTGAACGTCTGGTTCGCGATGATGTGTATACCTCCATTCATATCGAAGAATACGACATTGACTGCCGTGAAACAAAGCTGGGGCCTGAAGAAATCACCCGCGATATTCCTAACGTGAGTGAAAACGCATGCCGTAATCTGGACAGCCGTGGTATCATCATGGTCGGTGCAGAGGTTATGGAAGGCGATATTCTGGTCGGTAAGGTAACGCCGAAGGGGCAGAGCGAAATCTCTCCTGAGGAAAAACTGCTGCTGGCTATATTCGGTGAGAAATCACGTGAGGTACGTGACAACTCTTTGAAGGTACCGCATGGTGGTGCCGGAATCGTTCACTCCATCCGCGTCTTCAAAAGAAGCGAAGGACACGATCTGCCGCCTGGAGTCAATGAAACAGTAAAAGTATACATCGTTCAGAAACGTAAGATTTCTGAGGGTGACAAAATGGCCGGACGTCACGGTAACAAGGGTGTCATCTCCAAGATTCTTCCTGTAGAAGATATGCCTTACATGCCGGATGGAACACCGGTTGATATCATGCTGAACCCGTTTGGTGTGCCTTCCCGTATGAACATCGGTCAGGTACTGGAAATCCATCTGGGATATGCTGCCAAGAAGCTGGGTGTGAAATTCTCCACACCGGTATTCGATGGTATCAACAACACCGAGCTGAGCGATATCATGAAGGAAGCGGAAATGACCGTGGATGGAAAACAGGTACTGTATGACGGCCGTACCGGGGAACCGTTTGATGAACGTATTTCCGTCGGCGTCATGTACATGATCAAGCTGGCCCACATGGTTGACGATAAGCTGCATGCCCGTGCAACCGGACCATACTCTCTGGTAACTCAGCAGCCGTTGGGTGGTAAGGCACAAAACGGTGGTCAGAGATTCGGTGAGATGGAGGTCTGGGCACTGGAGGCTTATGGTGCCGCTCATACACTGCAGGAAATCCTGACAGTGAAATCCGATGATATCGTTGGTCGTACAAAGACCTATGAAGCAATCATCAAGGGAAAAGATATTCCGGAACCGGGTATCCCGGAATCCTTCCGCGTATTGAAGCACGAGCTGCAGGCTCTTGCCATTGACGTGAAGATGCTGGATGAAGACGGTAACGAAGTAGATATCAGCAAGGAGGATAACAGCGAAGCAGCTGCAACTCTGCCTCCGATTCCTGCCGCTGAGCCTGTCGGTGAGGAAGACATCAATGATCTGGAAGTAGAAGAGGAAGATGCTGTCGCAGATGACGAATCCGAAGATGAAATTCTTCTGGATGACGATGCAGAGGCTGATGACTTCATAGAAGATGAAGACATTGAGCTGAGCGATGATGAAAACGAAGAGGAGGCGTAAGTAAATGAGTGTTAATAATTTTGCCTCAATTCAGGTAAGCCTGGCTTCACCTGATAGAATCCACGAATGGAGTCATGGTGAAGTAAAGAAACCAGAGACGATCAACTACCGTTCTCAGAAGCCTGAAAGAGATGGATTGTTCTGTGAAAGAATTTTCGGACCGAGCAAGGACTGGGAATGTTACTGTGGAAAATATAAGAAGGTACGCTACAAGGGGGTTGTCTGTGACCGCTGTGGTGTAGAAATTACAAAATCCAGCGTTCGTCGTGAACGTATGGGACACATTGAGCTTGCGGCTCCGGTTGCGCACATCTGGTATCTGCGCGGTATACCAAGCCGTATGGCACTGCTGCTGGATGTAACACCGAAGCAGCTGGAAGAGGTTGTGTACTTCGTGTCCTGGATTGTAACAGATCCTAAGGATACAAAGCTGGAATACAAGCAGGTGCTCTCTGAACGTGAGTACCGCGAAAATATGGCAATTTACGGTCCGGGCAGCTTTACTGCCCAGACTGGTGCCGAGGCTGCGCTGACGCTGCTGACAGAGGTTGACCTGGAGGCTGAATTCAAGCATATTCAGGATGCACTGGAGTCTGCACAGGGTGAAAAGCGTAAAAAACTGATCAAGCGTCTGGATACCGTAGAAGCCTTCCGTAACTCCGACAATAAGCCGGAATGGATGGTAATGACGGTAATTCCGGTAATCCCGCCTGATCTGCGTCCGATGCTGCAGCTGGACGGCGGACGTTTTGCGACAAGTGATCTGAATGATCTGTATCGCCGTGTCATCACACGTAACAACCGTCTGAAAAAGCTGCTGGAGCTGGGAACCCCGGCTATCATCGTACAGAATGAGAAGCGAATGCTGCAGGAAGCGGTGGATGCGCTGATTGATAACGGACGTCGTTCCAAACCGATCACCGGAGCCGGTGGACGTGCATTAAAATCTCTGTCACATTCCTTAAAGGGAAAACAGGGACGTTTCCGTCAGAACCTGCTCGGTAAGCGTGTTGACTTCTCCGGTCGTTCTGTTATCGCGGTCGGACCGGATTTGAAAATGTATCAGTGCGGTCTGCCTCGTGAAATGGCAATTCAGCTGTTCAAGCCGTTTGTTATCAATGAAATCGTAAATAAAGAAATCGCAAGCAATCCAAAGACTGCGGAGAAGCTGATTGATCGTCAGGATCCCCGTATCTGGGATATTGTGGAAAGTGTCATTGACGGCTATCCGGTTCTGATGAACCGTGCGCCTACACTGCACCGTCTGGGTATCCAGGCCTTCAAACCGAAGCTGGTGGAAGGACGTGCCATGCGTCTGCATCCACTGGTATGTACTGCCTTCAACGCCGACTTTGACGGTGACCAGATGGCTGTTCACGTACCGTTGAGTGAAGAAGCAAGAGCCGAAGCACTCGTCATGATGCTTGGTAGCAACAACATCCTTGGTCCAAAGGATGGAAAGCCAATCGTTACACCTGGTCAGGACATGGTCATGGGGAACTTCTATCTGACGATGGAGGAAACCGCAGAGGAATTCTATCAGGAGGCTGATCGCTATAATGCGGTTGACTGCCCGAAATCCGCTGCGATCTGGACCCGCTATGGTGATAATGAGGGACATGTGTTTGGCAGCATCAATGAAATCCTGATGGCATATCAGACACAGCAGATTCATCTGCACTCCCGTATTGCAATTCCTGCACGTGCATTAAAGAAAGAAAGCTTTACAGAAGAACAAAATAAGAAATACCTGCTGACGACCGTTGGTAAGGTAATCTTCAACAATATGTTCCCAACCGACTTCCCGTTCCTGAACGAAGTCAGTGCGGAAAACTTTGTCGCAACACCGGAGCGTTTCTTCCTGGAGATGGGAAAAGACGTGAAGGAGGCAATCAAGTCCATGCCGGTAACCGCGGCTTTCAAAAAGAAGGACCTCGGTAAAATCATCGGTGAAATCTTTAAACGCTATTCCACAGAGAAAACAAGTGAGATCCTTGACCAGATCAAGGATATGGGATTCCAGTATTCCACCGTTGCCGGTGTTACCGTATCCCTGTCCGATATCGAGGTCGCACCTCACAAGGAAGAGCATGTGGAATATGGTAAACAGAAGGCCGAAGAGCTGAAAACACTGCGTAAAAAGGGTAAGCTTACCATGATGGAGTGGGAGCGTCATCTGAATAAGCTGTGGGCGGATGTCAAGGATGATATCGCCGAGGAGCTGCTGGGAAACCTTCCTCGTAAAAATCCAATCAGTATGATGGCGCGTTCCGGTGCCCGTGGTAATACCTCCAACTTTACACAGCTGGCTGGTATGCGTGGTCTGATGGCAAAGCCAAACCAGTCCAAATCTGCCAAGGGTGAATATGTTCCTACCATCATAGAGGTTCCGATCTACTCCTGTTTCCGTGAGGGTCTGAATGTGTCCGAATTCTTTATCTCCACACACGGTGTGCGTAAAGGTCTGACCGATACCGCCCTGAAAACAGCCGAATCTGGATATCTGACACGTCGTCTGGTTGACGTAGCACAGGATGTTATCGTTAAGCAGGAGGACTGTGGAACGGATAAGGGCTACTGGGTGGAAGCAATCGTTGATCGTAAGACAAATACGATCATCGAGAGTCTGTTTGACCGTCTGGTAGGACGTTACAGCAAGCAGGAAATCACAGATCCGAAGACCGGAGAAGTCATTCTGGAAAGTGATGAATTTATTACCGATGCACTTGCACAGAAGGTTGTGGATGCCGGTGTTGAGGGAATGTATATCCGTAGTGCGTTTACTTGTAAATCCATCTATGGTGTATGTAAGAAATGTTACGGACGCAACATGGCGACCGGCAAGGATGTTGAAGTCGGAGAAGCTGTCGGAATCATGGCTGCCCAGTCTATCGGTGAGCCAGGTACGCAGCTGACCATGCGTACCTTCCATACCGGTGGTGTGGCAAGTGCCGACGGTGGAGATATCACACAGGGTCTTCCTCGTGTCGAGGAGCTGTTTGAGGCTCGTTGTCCGAAGGGTGTTGCCGTACTGGCACAGATCACAGGTGAAATCACCGATGTTCATCAGATTGATACAGGATATGAGGTTACCGTATCCAATGATAAAGAAAGCATTGTCCACAAGGTTACCCTGATCCAGGCAATTCGTCCTTGGATGAAGGTGGGAGCACATGTGGAAGCCGGTGACAAGATTACCGAGGGTCAGGTTGATCCGAAGGAGCTTTTAAAGGTTGCCGGTGTACGTCAGGTACAGAACTACATTCTGAAGGAAGTCAAGAAGGTTTATCAGAGTCAGGGTATTGAAATCAGTGACAAGCACGTTGAGGTTATGATTCGTCAGATGCTTCGCAAGGTTGTCGTACTGGAAGGTAACGATACACACCTGAACCCTGGTGTTCAGATTTCCCTGACGGAAATTACGAAGATCAACCGTAAGGCACTGCTGAGCGGTCAGGTGCCGGCTACCTTCAAACCGGTATTGCTGGGTATATCCAAGGCGTCTGTTGAAACAGATTCCTTCCTGTCTGCCGCATCCTTCCAGGAAACCACAAAGGTTCTGACCGATGCCGCAATCAAGGGTAAAAAGGATTACCTGATTGGTCTGAAGGAGAACGTTATCATCGGTAAGCTGATTCCTGCCGGAACCGGTGTAGGCGATGAGCGTCCAATGAATCTGATTATCGGAGAAAAGGCAAAAGAACTGAAGGAAATCCGTGAGGAGCGCAACCATAAGGAAGACGATGACAACTTTATGGCATACGTGCCTGCCGGTCCGGAACGTCTGACCACTGAGATGGTTCAGCAGATCATGGACGGTGAGGATACCACCCTGGAACAGCCTGCTGTAGAAGTACAGGAATAACATAAAAAACATGTAGTAGCGGTGCTCTGCCATACTGCATGTTTTTTCTTATCATTTTAAAAAGAATATAGAATGAAATATCACATAAAGCAGAACGATTTTACAAATAGTCTTGAAAAAGGCCTGTATTCTGTTATATAATCTTCAATGGATATGCAGCAGTGGCAGAGTTTGGTTTAATGCACCGGTTTCGAAAACCGGCGTGTCATTGACACCGGAGGTTCAAATCCTTTCTGCTGCGCCAGAAAAAGATACAGGTATATTTACATCCCAGAGGCAAACGTAGACTTTGCGATGCTTTTATACCTTTTTATATGCTAGTTTAAAGAGGCAATTATTAGGATTATAAATAACTTTATTATGCAAAAATGCAGAGAAGGGGAAGCTATGATAAAATTCTTAAGTAGGTTTTGTAGGATTCTAACATTTTCTCAACAAGCTGATCTACCATATCAAAAGAATTATGCTGTGAACGTATCAAACGATTATGGTTCAGTATGGAAGCCGATTGATTAAAATGAAAAATATGTCAAAAAACATAAGGAATGTTATTATCTGGTATATTATCTTTATTTTTGCTACATGGTTTTTCCTGTCACTAACTCTGTTGAATGCATTTGATTTTCTGATATGGTATATTTCCATTATATCGTTGGCTTTACTTATCGCCATAAGTATTATAGTCTGTGAACTCTTTAAAGCTTTGCAAACTATGAATGAAAAGTAATTATACAAATATGTGAAGATGGTTTTAATTTTCTTTCATAAATGTACTTAATTAAGTGAGAGTAGAGTGGTCTGGTTTGGAATAAATTATGAAGGCTGATGTCTCATTGACACAAGTTATTGAAAAAAGGCGATCGAATGAAAGGGTTAAACCTTGTTTGATCGTCTTTTATTGTGCCGAGATTAACAGCTTTGATTATCTTTTGTGATAAGAAACGTAGAATCAAGCAATTCGTTGGCGCATATGCAAATAGGGTTTCATAATCCGTGTTCTTTGGATCATTCTGCAGCTTTGTTAACTCATGCTCCATTGTATTGTAGAATGCATCATACTTTTTCCAAAATTCCTTTTTCTGAATCATTCTTATATTAAAAGACCAGAATCCGACATTCTCTGTTGTCATTTCTATGATCTTCCTTTTTTTTGTCAACTTTTTTAACTAAATGGCATGTTGAATACAGCCGAACGTTTTTTTTACGTTTATTGATTCCTATAAATTCAATGTAACTGTTTTAAGCATCGACAAATTGATCCTCAATACTCTGCAGTTGCTCCTCATCCTCAACCGGTTCCCATGATTGACTGAAATCTACCTCTTTAAACAATGCGGCAAGTCCTGTAATCTGCTTTAATCTCAGTATTTCATCACGATCCATACCCAAATGCTTTGCAATCCATGCATCTGAACGTCCAAGCTCATGTAATTCCTTAACAATGTTACTCATCAAATCCACATCGTGACTACCTCTTGCTCGATTGTGCCGTATAGTACTGGCCATACGCTGGTCAAGCGGCTTATTGATTACTGAAACCGGTAAAACCCCCTTCTCACGCTCATAGATATCCGGGTATTCCTTCATGATGCGATATCTGTGAAAGCCGTCAACAATGATATAATGATCGCTAGCCTCATCGTAATAGCATACGATTGGCATGGTGTAGCCGTCGGCCTTTATACTGTCATACAATAATTTCATTTCAGGTGGCGCAACGGCATTCGGGTTATAATCATTCGGTATGATTTTTTCTATTGGAACTGCACGTATATGATAAACCGGACTCTTACTCATCATCTAAACCTCCGTACCCTTGTATTTTTCTTTTAAATGATCCAGTCGTCTCTGCTGTTCCCGTGTTAATCCAAACCCCATGGAACGGCAGATATGGTCATTCTTTAAAATGCAGAAGCACATACGCTTCCAACTGGGGATATCCTTTGTGGATTTTATATCGTCGGTATCATCCGGTATACGATCCAGAAATATGATTCTGGAATTTTTAAAAATTGTATAATTGGATACCCCGTTTCGCTTTATGTGATAGCCATGCTCCTTTAGCTCTTCGATTGTTTCTTCCTCAAGCCCTCCTCCTACCGTATGCCAGAAGGTTATCGATTTATTGAATTTTTCAATATAGTTTTGCCGCAGCCGTTTGGGAAGTGTTGCCAACAGAAACATTGTATACGATTTCCAGGTATGTCCCTCCGGCAGTTTTATGGTTCGATATCCGACTGCCTTTGTTTTGGCATAGATTGCCGCAAAATTCGCTCCCTGAACACGGCCCAGCAGCTTCACCCACATCTGTGGATCAATCACGCGATATAGATTCAATGATTCCTTAGCATAATCCTGAAATGGAGAAGCCACCCGCATTTGTGAAATTGTCAATCCCGCCTTGTAATACAAATCATACAGACTGTTATAGCTATATCCGAACTTATAATAGGCATGCCATATATCCTCGACTGACCAGTCATACAGAGGCGAACCTGTCCAAACCTCCTTGAATTGCTGTGTAATCCAGCATTTGCCTTTATAGCTGTGCTTTTTATTAACAAAACCGCTGTAACGCTGCATAGACTCATCAGCACGTAGACCCAGCAGACAAACCGTTTTTTTGTTATCATGCACACTGCGATACCATCTGCCGAATTGCTTGGCCAGATCCTCCTGATGCATTTTATAGTGATATGTCGCTACAGGATTATTTTTCAGGTTAATGACATAATCATATTCAGGCATTGGCCGTACCCATAATGTCTCTTTTTTATCATCCCATGGATACCAGTACATTTCAAAGCTGCTTAACGCTGTTCTTGTTGCCATCGGTAGGCAAAGCCAATACAATTCCACCCCGGGGCGTTTTTCCAGCATCCTGAACGTTTCTTCTACATACTCCGTAGTAGCACGGTACTGAGCTTCGAAATCCTGGTGAAATACACCGATGGATGTCGAGGGATAAAATTTATCTCGAAAGTCCAAAAGAATATTCAGCAGCAGCCCGCTGTCCTTTCCTCCTGAAAAAGACACATATACGACATCAAATTCATGAAATATAAAGTGGAGACGCTCCAATAAGGCCTGATATACATTTTGTTGCAAATATCGTTTTTTCATAAGCTATTTTGTTTACACAGCAATATTTCATTACAGGATTCGAAGAATAAACCACAAATACAAATATCAGTATGCAGAGAATCACACAAGATCACGTTCATGCCAATTCCTGAAATAAAAACATAAAGGGTATTGCAGGTCCTGCAAAAAATCTGATACGGCATATGATATCAGGAAAGCGATTGCCATGTAAAAGATGTCTCCCTCCCTTTCGATCAAGCATTTATAATTTGTCTTATTCAATGATTTGTATAATGATTTCTTCTGTTTCTAAAGCTTGCAGTGATAAATACCGATTATATAAAACAAATTATGTAATATTATAGCACTGATGGAAAAAATTGTATAAATAACGACCCGGATATTCACATAAGTAGACATAAATATAATTACATTCACGACGCAACTACTGCGAATCCTGCAGAAAACATAAGCGATAACAGGGGGGATCTATCATAGTGCGGATTTTCCTGATGTATGGAAATTCTGTAATTCTCTCAAGGATTGATCGTTGAATAGCTGCAAAAGGAAGCCTTATAAATGAATAAGAAAATACCTTTTCCAGTGTTTTATTCAAAACAAGAACAAAGGTATGCGGCAGCTGCTGGCATACAGAATGCTCCGTTTACGAAAGGGGGGGGAATGCCACGTATAGCTTTTTGTTCTCTTTTCAGATTATTTTGAAAATAGAATCAAGGAAATTCAATAGGCGGTAGTGGTGAATAAAATACATCTTTCACATAGCATAAGGAGAAGGTGAGGTGAAAATCTATGAATGAACACTATCCTTTTGTATTGCC